>FLOH01000102.1_pt1 | contig 246763 bp, 239 predicted proteins | sample 756751 | NCBI WGS metagenome assembly FLOH01 (sample SAMEA4026879, study PRJEB14308) | marine metagenome | biome: coastal water; material: water | depth 74 m
TACGCTTGCATAGCGCTGCGCCAGAAAATCCTGCGATATAAATCAGCGAAAAAAGCTCTTGCGGGCTGAAACCCCAACTGCTGTCGGCCATCAGGGCCGAGAGTACTGACCAGCCCATCCATACGGACGAACCGGCAAGTAACAGAATTAATTGCAGAACCGGCAGGTGGCGTACATAACGGTTGCCTGTATTTTTCCAGAAATCCGTATCGTCCGGCTTCCAGCCTGTCAGATTCGGCATATAAAGTCCTGCCACTAAGCCATATAGAATAGGCTACGATGACAGAATTAAGGGCAAAAACAATTCGGCTGCAGAGATACTCCGCCCCCACCAGATAGGTATGCCAGATACTCATTCTGAGATATTGGCACAGGTGCTGACTCAGGTTTCAACCGTCAGCATTCCGGCAAGGCGATTCCAATAACCATTGCTGTCTCCTGCTGCGAGCTTGACCGGATGCTTACCGCGGATGTTTTCCCGGAAACGGTCCAGCCAATCCAGAGTGCCTTCCGGTTCCGGACTCAGGCGGACAATATCGACCAGCCGGTGCATGGAAGGTAAATCATTGATCAGGTTGTAACGCTGGCCTGACTGGGTCTGGATACCATTTAAGACAAATACCTGTTTACCATCCTGACTGTGTACCTCCCTGCCTTTGGGATAATTAATGCAGCACAGTTCGCACTGATCCTTTTGCCGGTCTTCTGATCGTGCAGTAAAGCAGCGGGCTGACCAGGCCAGAGGCAAATGACCAAAAGCAAACACTTCTGTTTCAAAGCAACTGCGGATATCACGCACGACTTCCTGTTCGAGCAATGTTTTCAGCCAGTCACGGGAAAGCTCCACAGGCATTACCCAGCGTTTCAGGCCGGAATTTACCAGATATTTCAGCGTGTGCTGGTTGTAACAGTTGATTGCCGGGCCGGCGATAAACGGCAGGTTTCTTTCCTGTGCAAGCTGCACGGCGCCAATATCATTGGCTTCAATAACAAATTCACCGTTATCAATATAACGTGCCATTTCCCGCAGTAAGGCCGGGCTCTCAAGCAGGGTCATTGTCGACAGGCAGACCTGCTTTCCTGCCTCCCGCAATTTAAATGCTATATCCAGATAATCCTGTAAGTTCAGTTCCCTGCGTTTGCTGCAGACCGTTTCGCCAAGATAAACAATGTCGATATCAGAAGCGGCCACACCGTCATAAAACTTCAGAACGGTATTTTTAGGCCAGTAATACTGAATTGCACCGAGAGAAAATTTCATTATTTATTTCCATTTCCGGTGGTAAGCGCCAAGTGTGGTCTGGCTGCCTTCCGATAATGAATTCAGAACCTGATTCCATTCATCCTTTACCCGGAATCGTTGCGGATCTTCCTGAACGGCATCAATTGCCTGGCGCCATACCCGGGTAATTTTTTCCACGTAGGCAGGGCTGCGCTGGCGCCCTTCGATTTTCAGCGAGGCAATGCCTTCATTGAATAATTCCGGTAGCAGTTCCAGAGTATTCAGGCTTGTTGGCTCTTCAAGCACATTGTACAGATCGTTTCCGACCTGAAAGCGTCCTTTGCACAATGTGGGATAGCCGGCATTTTCATCAGCATTAAAGCGATCAATCATGACGCCGTTGAGGCGCGATTCCAGCGACCCGTCTGCTTTCTCATCCCAGCGGACATAGGCAGCCGGAGAGCAGACGCCAGCAGTATTCGGTGATTCACCGGTCATATAAGAGCTGAGATAGCAGCGGCCTTCAGCCATAATGCAGAGGCTGCCGAATGCAAAAACCTCCAGCGGCATATCTGAAATCCGCGCTAATGATTTTACCTGCTGCATCGATAATACCCGCGGCAGTACCACACGGGAGATTCCCAGATTTCGGTAAAAATCAATAGCGGCAGGATTGGTTGCAGAAGCCTGAACGGACAGATGCTTTTCAACTTTTGGATAACGGTCATGTGCGTATGCCAGCAGTGATATATCGGCAAGAATCAGGACATCAGCCCCGGCTCTTACTGCGGTATCAACGGATTTCTGCCAGCGCTCCCAGCCGTCTGTATGCGCAAATGTGTTGATGGCAACATGGATTTTCCGCCCATGTTTGTGCGTATAAGCAACGGCTTCATCTAACCCTGAACCTGCCAGGTTCAGGCCGGCGAAGTGGCGGGCATTGGTATCTCCCCGAAGGCCAACATATACCGCATCAGCACCCTGGTTTATTGCCGCTTTTAAGGCAGGAAGGCTTCCCGCAGGGCAAAGCAATTCCATAGTATTTCCGCCATGATAGGACCTAAGACACTATTGATATGTTAATGAAATCAGGTGATCGCCGCTAAGCCCACGAATAGGTAGGTTTGAACTACCCATTAATGGGCTTTGCTCATTGGCTTAAGAATTTTTTATTCTGGCGGAAATACAGGTGCTGGGGTGTGAAGGTTAGTTATGCTTTCCCGGAAATTTCATAGGGCCGCAGGTGACAGGCTGGTAAAACTACCTGAGAAAATAACCCGCTATACACCCGATTTTATTCTTGAGCAGGTAATCGCATCTGCACTTAATCATCTTCTTGGAAAAGAGCTGTCTGCCGGAGAACTTGATTTTCTTGAGCGCAAGCTGGCGACGGTTAATATCCGTGATCTGAACTTCTCATTTACCGTTACGGCTTATGATAAAAGAATCAAAGTGATGATCCCGGCGCAGATCTCAGAGGTTACTCTGCGCACAGATCAGCAATCGTTGCTGGAAATGCTGCATAACGAAGTGGATCCGGATACGCTGTTTTTCCAGCGTCGGCTGTTAATTACAGGTAACACCGAGCTCGGACTGTATCTGAAAAACTTTATCGACAGTCTGGAACTGATGGGGAGAATTCCGGCCCCGGTTATGAAGCTGATCAGCCGCATTCATAAACAGAGCCAGAAATCGCTATAAATCAGCAAAGGGCAAATCAGTAAAGGGCGATCAGTTCACCACTGCGGTTGAACGTCAGGTATTCGGATATCATGCCGGCGTTGATCTTATTCACCATAAGCTGCAGGTACTGGTCAGCCTCTTCCGGTTGTGGCGGAAAGCCGTCATGACCAGACATGGCACTGATAAATGCCACATCCCACTGTTGTCCGGTTTTTTCCGATTCGCTGACCAGCTCATGAAAGTGCATTACTTCGCCAGGAAGTTTATCAACGCATAACACCGGGCTGAGCACACCGCCTTCACCATTTTCAAAGCGTTCCTGCTGCTCTTCTGTGTATCCCTCGGGCAACTCTGATTTTGCCAGAACAAACAGCAGGCGTTGTGGCTCCTGCTGGCTCATGGCGGCCAGAATGAGTTCCTCATAGTTTTCAATATTCATCTAAGCACCAGTATCGAATAGCGTTAAAAGAAACCGATGACCCGACTGCCCGCAAAAAAGTACCACCAACCCTCTTATCCCGATGATACAAGCACCAGCAATCCTGCATAACCAAGCCCAGCTCCGGGGCCACCAGTTATTTTTGATTTTATGTGGACGGCTGGCATCTTCAATAGCGCAGGCCGGATCATTGTGGGTATATCCTGTTTGGATAACGCGGTGGGGCGGGATTGACTGGTGGTTTTCTGGTGAGTCGGCGCAGGGGATAAGGAACTGCAGAAAGAGAAGCGGGCAGGCCGTGTTTATCGGCTGCCCACATCAGGTAAAGGCCCTAGCCCTGCAGATGCGCTTTTAACGGCGCGTGCTGTTCGGCATCCAGACGCGGACCAAACTGGCTGACAACCTGAGCCGAAGCGGCGGATGCCAGACGTCCGGCAACATCAAAACCATAGTCCTGAGTAATGGCATAAAGGAAAGCGCCGGCAAACATATCGCCGGCACCGTTACTGTCGACGGCGGTTACGCTGTGCGGCGCAATTTTATGCAGGGTTTCGCCATCGAACGCCAGTGCGCCTTCGGCACCGAGGGTAATGGCAAAGGTTTTGGCGTGTTGCTTAATGACGTCGATAGCGATATTCAGGTCGTCGGTATCGGCCAGCAGTTTGGCTTCCTGTTCGTTACAGAACAGCAGGTCGACGCCGTCGCCCAGCATTTCCAGCAGGCCGTCTTTAAAGAACTGCACCATCGCCGGATCGGAGAAAGTCATCGCCACTTTTACCCCGTGTTTGCGCGCCAGTTCGCGTACGCGTACGGCCGCAGCACGGGAGGTGTCTGAGGTCACCAGATAGCCTTCAATATAGACATAGTCCGACTGCGCGAGAGCATCTTCGTGGATGTGCTTTTCGTGCAGGTCGCTGGTAATGCCCAGATAGGTATTCATGGTGCGTTCGGCATCCGGCGTTACCATCACCAGACATTTACCGGTTACACCCTGATCGCGCTCGCCGCCAATGTTGGTATCGACACCGGCAGCTTTTAAATCGGCCACGTAAAAATCACCGGCTTCGTCAGCGGCTACGTTACAGGTATAAAAGGTTTTCGCGCCGAAATAACTGGCACCAATAATGGTGTTGGCAGCACTGCCACCACAGGCGCGTTTTTTCAGGCCGTAATCCGTGCTCAGGGTTTCCAGCATGCTGGCCAGTTGCTGTTCATCGATTAAGGTCATCATGCCTTTCTGAATACCGGCCTTGGCAAAAAACTCATCGCCGACTTCAAACTCTTTATCGACCAGTGCATTGCCGATGCCGTAAATGTGGTAACCCATAAGCTGACTCTCGCGGTAAGAAATAGCGCGAGTGTAGCGGATTACGGCATATTTTTCAGGTACTGATGGCTTGGGGATGCGCTGGGGCCGGGCTATGATGCGGGCATGAATAAAGTAACCCGTTTTATCCATCATCACCGCCGTGTGCGGCATGCGGTGTATCAGACCGATACCAATATCCGCCGCTCGGTGATCCGCTCGGCGCTGGTGCTGCTGGGCTTTGCGGCGCTGCACGTGGCCGCGATGGTATGGCTGGAGGAGATGGCGCTCTGGCACGCCATCTGGCTGACCATGACCACGCTGACCACTGTGGGCTATGGTGATGTATCTGCCTCTACCCCGGCCGGTCAGGCCGCCACCATGCTGCTGATGTTTATCTGCGGCATCACACTTATGACTTTTTTAATCAGCGATTATGTGGATTTCCGCATTGCGCGGCGGGAACGTATCCGCACCGGACACTGGGACTGGAACATGGCCGATCATATTCTCATTATTAATTCGCCCAAATATAACCGCGAAGCCTATTTTCAGCGCATGATCATGCAGATTCGTGAAAGCGACGAATACCGCGATACGCCGATCCAGCTGCTGAATGACGATTTCCCCGATGGTTTGCCCGACAGCCTGCGTCAGCTGGGGGTCGTTCATACCACCGGCCTGGCCAGCCGGCCGGAGGATTTAAAACGTGCCGGGGCAGAGCGTGCCAGCCATATTGTGGTGCTGGCCCGTGACGAATATTCCGCCGACAGTGATTCTTACACCTTCGATATTGCTTACCGCCTGTTTGAGCTGCACCTGGGCCACATCACTATTGTTGAGTGTGTGGAAGACAGCAACCGCGCCAGGCTGCGTAAACTGCAGATTAAAACCGTGCTGCGCCCGATCCGCTCTTATCCGGAAATCATTGTGCGGGCGATGGTTGCACCCGGCGTGGAGCTGGTGATTGAAGATATGTTTACCCATGCCGACGATCACCCGGTGCGTTTTCCGGTCTGGCTGGAAGGCGAACGCTGGGCCGATGTGGTGAATGCGGTGGTACAGGCCAATCTGGGTACACCGCTGGCGTATGTGACCAAAGACGGTGAGGTGGTTACCCATCCCGACGGTGATCATCACGTGCATGCTCAGTCGCTGATTATTCTGGTGCATACCGAAAAAACACCGACCATTCGTGATGTGCAGCGGGCGATTGAGGTGCACTTCAATATCCATGCGGCTAAGCTGGATTGAACAGGTGTTCTCTTTAGCTCTGTTCTGACCGGTTACCACTGCGGAGGTGCTATGCGTCGTCGCCCGTCTTTCACCCTGCTACTGCTGTGCCTTGCCCTGATCGTACTGGGCAGCGTACACAGTCTGGCCGAGCGACTGGGTAACGGCGGTGAAGGGCAGTGCCAGTTATGTGAACTGGCTTACAGCCCGCCACGCTGGCTGCCGCCGCTCACCGTCACCCTGCCGGGTTTGCTGCTGGATCTGGCGCCGCAGACGCTGATGCCTTTTCTGCTCCCCACCTTACTGCAGGATGATGCTGCCGCTCCTGAAACTCAGGAATCGGCCGCTGCCTGAGCGCCTAACTGGGCGAAAACACTGATAAACGCTTGTTTAATCATATTCGTGATGTCCTCTATTTCTCCGGTGAATGCCACGCGGTGCATTCGGCTATGAGCCGTCAGTCTGAGCCTTTAGCCTGAACCTTTAGCATAGGCGCGGGCACAACCACGCGGATAATGAGTTCTGCTGATGACGCTGATTAAAAGCGGTAATGACGGTTGCTGCGCGGACCGGTTAACGTCCTTATTGATAGAAATGTAAAGGTTGGTAATGGTTTATAGCCTGTGGCGGCCAGACCGATACACTGCAGCGGTAACTGATAATGCTGAGAGGATAAAAGCATGAACCTGATAACACGTACCGGAATCGTTGCCACACTGCTGGCCATCAGTGCAGCAACCCTGGCTGAAGTAAAAGCATCTGACGCCGTGGAATACCGACAGGGTATCTACAAAGCAGTGAAGTGGAACTTCGGCCCGATGGGCGACATGGTGAAAGGCAAGCAGGAGTTCAATGCGGCTGAATTTACCCGCCGCGCTGATAACCTGGCTGCGCTGAGCAAGATGCCACTGGAAGGTTTTGTCGCCGGTACTTACAACGGCAGCTACAGCGGTTCTACCGATGCCTTACCAGCGATTGAAAAAGACTGGGAAACCTTTGCCGGCATTATGTCCGACTTTGAAACCAACGCCGCAGCCCTGGCAGAAACCGCCGCCAGCGGCGATATGAACGCCATCCGCCCGGCCTTTATGAGCGTGGCGAAGACCTGTAAGTCCTGCCACGACAAGTTCAAAGACTGAGCCGTTTAAAGACTGATCAGACCCCAGACGCTGGCGGCGGCAATCGCTGCCAGCGCAATGCCTTTCAGCCAGCCAGCGCTTACTGCCACAGACACTCTGTCGGCTGCCTGATTGTGGCTATGACCGGCCGCTTTATTGCCCGTCAGCATGCCCTGCAGCAGCGGCTCTTTACGCAGCAGCTGGTGGTACAGCACTGCGGCGATATGAACGGCGACGATGATCAGCAGGCCATCGAACAGCAGCTTATGCCAGCGGGTAATCTCAATACTCAGATCGTAGCCAACCAGATGTACCAGCGGCCCTTCGGTAAGGATATCGTCGTTGGCAAATAAGCCCGTACCGGCCTGTAAAGTACACCACAGCAGCAACACCACGACCGCCCAGCCACCCAGCGGGTTATGGCTCAGGTACAGAGGCTCACGGCCTTTCAGCATGGCGGCAAGGTAAGCGAACGTGGCTTTCGGGGAATAGATAAAATGGCTGAAGCGGGCATAGGCCGTACCGGCAAAACCCCAGAGCACCCGGAAGATCACCAGCCCCAGTACGGTATAGCCGCAGCGTTTATGCCACTCCATCCAGTCGCCGCCCTGTTCGCCAGTCCACCAGGCAAAACCGATCACCGCGACCAGCAGCCAGTGAAACAGGCGCACGAAAATATCCCAGACGCGGATGTGGTTGCCGCTCATCTCTGACTCCACTATTAATGAAAATATGAATACTAACCCAGGGCTGCGGGCTTATGGGTAAAGGAAGGTCAGGGCAAGGGTACCGTAGCCGGGCAGCCGAGATGCTGTTTATGCACAGCACCTCAAGCGGAGCCGGGGATAGGTTTGTTTAAGCCGCCATTTCCTGCAGCTCCGTCGCCAGTGCTTTTTTCACTTCGGCTCTTTCGTTCATATCGGCCAGAAACCGCTTAATGTTGGGAAAGGAGCTGAGAGAAATCTGAAACAGGCGGCACCAGTTTAAAATTGCCAGCAGTAAGTAGTCCGGCGCAAATACCTGCTCACCGGCGCAATAGGTATGTTGCCCGAGCCGCCTTTCTAAGTGGCTCAGTTGCAGCTGAATTTTTTCCAGCGCTTTGCTTTTTACCTCATCACGGGCAGATGCGGCGATACGCTCCGGGTAAAAAAGCATCGAAAAAGCCGGGTGCAGGGTGCTCGATATATAAAAGAGCATTTGCAGCGCCGTACTTCTTAGCGGTGAAGAAGGCTCTGGCATAAGCGCAGCCTCAGGATGCCGTTCAGACAAGCGCAACAGAATGGCCCCGGCCTGGGTGAGAGTCTCGTCAGCATATTGCAGCACGGGCACCTGTCCCTGCGGGTTCAGCGCCAGAAAAGCCTCTGACTGCTGCTCGCCATTGCGTAAATTCACCTTATGCAACTCAAAGGGCTGACCGGTTTTTTCCAGCGCGATATGAACCGCATAGGAGCAGGCGAAAGGCTGATAATACAGTGCGTACATAGGTAGTTCCTCAGGTAGTGGTCAGTACCCGGGCAGTGTAGAATTGAGTAATTGGTGAATCTATCTCATTGTTTTTGTAATAATGATGAATCTGTTTAATTGGTTTTATTGAGGGGCAAGCCCTATGGAATCTCTGCTCAAGCGTCTTGAGATTCGCCATCTGCGCCTGATACGGGCGATTGCCAGCAGCGGCAGCCTTTCTGCCGCCGCCAGTGGCTTGCATCTCACTCAGTCAGCATTAAGCCATCAGTTAAAAGTGCTTGAAGAAACCTTGGCTATCAGTCTGTTTTATCGCCACGGAAAGAAAATGGTGATCACTCCTGCCGGACAGCGGGTTCTGGAAGCGGCCGGGACGATATTTGATGAGCTGACCGCGATGCATGACGACTTAAATAATCTGAAACGGGGCAATGATGTCTGCATTCGCCTGGCGACAGAATGTTATACGTCATTCCATTGGCTGCCCCGGATTATTCCCCTTTATCAGCAGCAATACCCTGATGTGCGCATTCAGCTGCAGCCGGAAATCAGCAATAACCTCTGCCAACAATTAGAATCCGGTGAACTGGACATTGCCATCCGGATGTCACCGTCTGCTGGAAAATTCACGAACCACCTTCTGTTTAACGATGACATTGTTGTGGTGATGTCACCGGACCATGCATTAGCCCGGTCAGATTCTGTTCAGCCTGCACAATTGCTTGATCAGCATTTATTGCTGTATCCCTCAGGCAAAAGTCGTTTACTGCGCGCCATGTTTAATGATGCGCAAATCAGCAAACTTAACGTCACCGAAATGCCCCTGACCGAAGCCGTTCTGGAATGGTGCAGTGCCAGTCTGGGCATCACGCTGATGGCCCGCTGGGCAGTAAAACGCTGGTCAGATGCGGGGGATGTGGTATTGCGCTCGCTGAATGTCGAATGGGCCAATCGTCACTGGCATGCTGTTACCCTTAAACAGGATATGCCGCCATACCTGCAGGACTTTATCGATTTACTGAAAGCACATCCGCCTTCGGACCCGCGCTAAGCATGCAACCGGGTGATCCACAGAATCATGCTGCAGGAAGCAGCAGCTTTAACCGCACAACCGGATTCGAATGACAGCAGGCAGTGTCCGGGCTGTTGACGGTCGCCGCAGGGCAGTCGTCAGGCATAAAAAAAGCGCCCCTTGGGGCGCTTTTCTGTTTCTGCGTACTGAAGCGTCTTACAGATCTTTCAGCGCAGTAATGGTTTCCTGCAGAACTTTCTTCGCGTCGCCGGATACCATCAGGCTGTTGTCGCGGATGAACAGTTCGTTCGGGATACCGGCGAAACCTGGCGACAGACCACGTTTAACCACCACAACGGTCTTGGCGTTGTGTACGTCCAGAATCGGCATACCGAAGATCGGCGACGCCGGGTCTTTGGAGGCTGCCGGGTTAACCACGTCGTTGGCGCCCAGTACGATGGCCACATCGGTCTGAGAGAACTCAGGGTTGATGGTGTCCATCTCAACCAGCTGGTCGTACGGCACTTCGGCTTCGGCCAGCAGTACGTTCATGTGACCAGGCATACGGCCGGCAACCGGGTGGATGGCGTATTTCACGTCACAACCTTTGGCTTCCAGCATATTGGCCAGTTCGCGGGTAGCGTGCTGTGCCTGGGCAACGGCCAGACCGTAACCAGGAACGAAGACCACTTTCTGCGCGCCGTCTAACAGCATCGCCAGTTCGTCAGCCGAAGAGAACTTCACTTTGCCTTCGTAGAAAGCATCGTTCTCAGACTTGCTCACGCCAGCGGTTGCGGCCATTGAGCCACCGAACAGAACGTTGGTCAGGGAGCGGTTCATCGCCTTACACATGATGGTGGTCAGGATGATACCGGACGCGCCCACCAGAGAACCGGTGATGATCAGGCCGTTGTTGCCCAGTACGAAACCGGCAGCGGCACCGGCCAGACCGGAGTAGGAGTTCAGCAGGGATACCACAACCGGCATATCCGCACCGCCGATTGGCATAACCAGAGAAACACCCAGGATCAGACAGATGACGATCAGACCGGCAACCAGCATGTCGGAGTTCAGCGGATCAACAATGGCGAAGTACGCAGCACCACTGATCAGAACCAGGAAGCACAGTTTAACGATCCATTTGAACAGCATAACTTTGTTGCTGTCGCCGATTTTGCCTTTCAGTTTGCCCACGGCAACGAAAGAGCCGGTCAGGGTAACTGCACCGATCAGGATCGACAGAATAACCGCCAGCGACCAGTCGTAAGAGGCAGTGAACTGACCCATTTCCGCCAGCTTCTGGCTTTCCAGGTAGTTGGCTGCCGCAACCAGCAGGGAAGCACCACCGCCGATACCGTTCAGGCTGGCAACCATTTCCGGCATATCGGTCATGGCCACTTTCTTGGCGATCAGGGCACCGATTGCACCACCGACCAGAACACCGATGATGATGTATTCAAAACGCACCACGTTGTGGTCGAGCAGGGCGGCAATCACCGCAACCAGCATACCGATAGCCGACATCTGGTTACCGCGCACGGCGGTTTTCGGAGTGGTCATGCCTTTGATGCCGAAGATAAAGAGTACGGCGGCAGCCAGGTAACCTAAGTTAATCAGAATTTCCATTGTGTCCCGCTACCTTATTTCTTTTTGAACATGTTCAGCATGCGGTCGGTTACCATAAAACCGGCCACGATGTTGATGGTTGCCAGCACGATGGCGGCGACGCCCAGCACGGTAGACAGCACAGTAGTGTGCTCGCTGCCGCCGGAACTTAAGATGGCGCCAACCACGACGATGCCGGAAATAGCGTTAGTACCGCTCATCAGCGGGGTGTGCAGCGTAGGGGGTACTTTGTTGATCACTTCCACACCGACGAAGATCGCCAGTACGAAAATGGTCAGGCTCATGATGAACATTTCCATCCGATTTATTCCTTCTCGATCTGGGCTTTCAGGCCCGCGTGTTTGATTTCGCCGTCTTCGGTAATCAGAGTGGCGGCCACGATGTCATCGTCCATATTCACGTTGAGCACGCCTTCTTTGGACATGTTCAGCAGGAAGGTGGAGATGTTTTTGGTCAGCAGCTGAGAAGCATGCACAGGTACACGGCCCGGATGGTCGGTGTAACCGATGATGGTGACGCCATCGACGTACACTTTTTCGCCGGCCACAGTGCCTTCGACGTTACCGCCACGCTCGGCAGCCAGGTCAACGATCACAGAACCTTTCTTCATGTAGTGCAGCATTTCTTTGGTGATCAGGCGTGGAGACATCTTGCCCGGGATCGCCGCGGTGGTGATAACCAGATCCGCCTGAGATACTTTGGCGGTCATCTGTTCACGCTGCTTGCGGTAGAACTCTTCCGATTTTTCGGTCGCGTAACCACCGGTGGCGCCGCCTTCTTCCTGTGGCAGGTCGAATTCAACGAACTTGGCACCCAGTGATTCAACCTGTTCACGGACTTCCGCACGGGTATCGTAGGCTTCAACCACAGCGCCCAGACGACGGGCGGTAGAAATCGCCATCAGACCGGCAACACCGGCACCAATGATGAATACACGCGCCGGGTGAATAGTACCGGCAGCGGTCATCAGCATCGGGAAGTACTGTGGCAGTGCCATCGCACCGGTCAGTACTGAACGGTAACCGGAGATCGCACCCATAGAGCTGAGTACGTCCATAGACTGCGCGCGGGTGGTGCGCGGAATAAATTCCAGCGCGAAAGAACGCACTTTACGCTCGGCCAGTTGCTGAATCAGCGGCTGGTTGAACCAGGCATCCAGCATACAGATCAGGGTGGTGCCTTCTTTCAGCAGTGGCACTTCGCTGTCCAGTGGCTGACGGACTTTCAGGATGATGTCCGCCTGCTCGTACAGCGACTCAGCGGTCGGGGCGATGCTGGCACCGCTGCTGCGGTATTCTTCATCGCTGAAGTGGGCGCCATCGCCTGCGCCTTCCTGTACCACGACTTCAAAGCCGGCGGTCAGCAGGGTCTGAATCCCGGCTGGGATCAGGGCGACCCGGGCTTCCCCAGGATAGATTTCCTTAGGTACACCAATCAACATAGGTAAAACTCCTGTTGGATTATCTTGAAATTGTCAGCTGACCTGCGCGCGTTAATCGCGCAGCAGGCCAAGGGTGCTCAGGGTGTTCTGGCGGATGCTGCCGAGCAGTTCGGCATTGTTGACCAGAGATTCACCATAGGATGGCACCAGCTCCTGCAGGCGGGCTTTCCAGCCGTTCTCCAGGCGCTCTTTAAAGCAACGTTCGATCACTTCGATCATCGCCTGCGCGGCAACCGAAGCACCGGGTGACGCACCCAGCAGAGCCGCCAGCGAGCCGTCTTTGGCGGCCACCAGTTCGGTACCGAACTCCAGCTTGCCGCGGCCGCGGCCGTCTTTTTTGATGATCTGTACACGCTGACCGGCTTCGGCCAGTGTCCACTTGCCGGAGTCTGCGCCCGGGAAGTATTCACGCAGGGATTTCATGCGGTCTTCGTGGGATTGCAGCACTTCACCGATCAGGTATTTGGTCAGATCCATATTGTTCATACCCACGTCCATCATCGGCAGCAGGTTATTGGCACGTACGGATTTGATCAGGTCCAGCCTGGAGCCGGCCTTAAGGAACTTGGTGGTAAAACCAGCGTAAGGTCCGAACAACAGCGCCGGAGTACCGTTGATGATGCGGGTATCCAGATGCGGAACCGACATCGGTGGCGCACCGATCGCGGCTTTGCCATAGACCTTGGCGTAATGACGCTTAACGGTGGCTTCGTCTTTACAGACCAGCCACTGACCGGAAACCGGGAAGCCGCCGTAGCCTTTGCTTTCCGGAATGCCGGATTTCTGCAGCAGCGGCAGGGCGCCACCACCGGCACCAAGGAAGACAAAACCGGCTTCGATGGTTTTGCTCTTACCGGAGGCGCGGTCTTTCAGGCGTACTTTCCAGTTACCGTCTTTGTTCTGCTCCAGTTCGCTGACTTCGTGGTTCAGCAGCAGCTCAAAGGCTTCACGCTTTTTCAGCGTTTCGACCAGATTGCGGGTCAGGGAGCCGAAGTCGACGTCGCTGCCGTAGTTAATACGGGTAGCGGCAATCTTTTCAGCAGGGTCGCGGTTTTCCATCACCAGTGGCATCCACTGGCGCAGCACATCGTGGTCTTCGCTGTACTGCATATCTTTGAACAGATGGTGCGCGGACAGCTTTTCCCAGCGCTGACGCAGGAAAGCAACGTTATCTTCACCCCAGACAAAGCTGATGTGCGGGGTTGGATTGATAAAGTTGTCCGGTGCCGGCAGGTCGCCACAGCCAACCAGAGAAGTCCACAGCTGCAGGGATACTTCAAAGTTGGCATTGATGGTCAGGGCGCGGTTGATTTCGACATCGCCCTGCTCGTTTTCCGGAGTGTAATTAAGTTCGCAATAGCCTGCGTGGCCAGTACCGGCATTGTTCCAGCCATCGGTACTTTCATGGGCGACATGATCCAGGCGTTCCACCATGGTCAGTCGGAGGGAAGGATCAAGCTTGTTGAGCAGGGTGCCCAGAGTGGCACTCATAACCCCGCCACCAACAAGCAGTACATCTACCTTGTTTGTTGCCATTCGATTTCGCCTGTAGGTAAAAATCTGTACACAGTTCGGCACTGTTGGTGCCTGCCAGCGCGAGCTTGTGGCTCATTGTGTCTGCCGGCCAGAATTCAAACGGGCGTTTTATACACATGTTGGGCTTTAGTCGCAATGCAGGCCCGGTGGGGGTGATGCTGTATTTCAGGCTCACAAGGTGGTTTCAGATGCCCTGATTTCGATCAATTTTTTACCAGTATTTTTGCCAGCATGCGGCTGTATCCCGCACTGCGTGTGCCGCGGCGCTCATTCTTATGGGCGAGTCAGTTCCGGCCACCGGCGCTGTCTGCATAGAGAGAACGCATATTCTTTATACCGGACATTTTTTCTGGTGATGTGAGAAGAACCCGGGCCAAAGGCTGGCAGCTGATTGCGTGACTCAGGGAGTGGCTGGTGACTGTTTGGTGCTGGAGGGAAGTTCAATCCACAGGCGTTTGTTGGACAAGGGGGTCAGCTCGGGCAGAAGCGGGTTGTGCAGTGGAATAACCCAGCTGTTGCTGAGCCGGCTGAGGGGGAATATGTCACGCGTTGTCGGATGTTGTTGCAGGAAGTTCAGCAGTTCACCACTGGCGGCCAGTTGCTCCATACCTTTGGTCAGCCGTTCGGCAAGGCGCGGGTTGTCATGGCTGACAAAAAAGTACATCGGAAAGGGGTAGTTGAGGATGATGCGCTCGTACACCATCAGGTCGTTACGGCTGACGTGGCTGACCTCGGCATAGACTTCATTAATACCGCGCGGAAAGTAGTCGCAACGGCCGGCCTGCAGCATCTGATACATCACTTCAAATTTGGTTGCTCTCTGTACATGAAAACCGTTGGCTTCAAGGATGTCTGAGTCCGGCCAGTGATCACCCTGGCAGGCGCCTAACTGTTGCAGGTCGCTGAGGTTGTGCAGGGCATCGAAGCGTGCCTGATCGGCTTTGCGGATAACCGGAATACGGAAACCAAGCAAACCAGCATGCAGGGGAATGCGGATAGGCTGTACGAAGACTTCACGTTCGCGGCTGGTGCCGGCCCAGAACACATCGATCAGATTATCGTGCAGCGCCTGAAATGCCCGCGCCTGGGTCAGGCGGCTGATGCTGACCAGCTCGGCGTCACCATATTCTTTGCTGGTGTTATTGAGCACAAGGCGTAACAGGTCGGTGTAATAAAGGTAGCTGCCATCGACGGCAGTCCGTTGCGGCTGAACACGTATTGCTTCGGCGGCAAAGGCGGAGCTGCTTATCAACAGGCACAGTATCAGCAGGGGTTTGACCATGTTTGCCTCTGATGGTGAACCGGCGTGCGCGGTTCCTGATTATCCGGATTGTATAAAGTATGGCTGAAAGCGCTGTCGCTGTGCAGCCGGTAAAATTACCTGCTTCTTATTATGGTGTGCTGTGTGGGGCAGGCTGATCGGGTATATTGCAGCGCGGAGGTAGCACTATGCTCAACAGGATTCTTGAATTACTTGCGGATGGTCAGTTTCATTCCGGCGAAGAGCTGGGCGAAACGCTGGGCGTCAGCCGCGCTGCGGTATGGAAGCAACTGAAAAAACTCGACGAGCTGAATATTCCCTATTCGTCCGTTAAAGGGAAAGGTTATCGCCTGCAGGATGCTATTGAGTTGCTGGACAAAGAGCGTATTCAGCAAACCCTGAGTCAGCGTCTCGATATTCTGGAAATTCTGCTGGATGTTGGTTCTACCAATACCTATCTGTTTGAACGTGCCGGCGATCATATGGGTAAGCGTTATGCCGTGCTGGCTGAAAAGCAGGTCAGTGGTCGCGGTCGCCGTGGCCGGCAGTGGGTCAGCCCCTTTGGTAAAAACATTTATTTATCACTGCTGGTTTCATTTGCCGGCGGTATGGCTGCCCTCGAAGGGTTAAGTCTGATGACGGCTATTGCGGTCGAAAAAGCACTCGCCCGATTGGGTATTAATGGCATTGGTCTGAAATGGCCGAACGATGTTTACGCCGACGGAAAAAAACTCGCCGGCATTTTGCTGGAAGTGACCGGTGAGTACAGCAGCCATTGTCAGGTTGTTATTGGTGTAGGACTCAATCTGGCGCTCAGCAACAGCGATGCGGAAAGTATTGAACAACCCTGGGCCGAGTTGCGCAGCTTTAAGCCGGATCTGTCGCGTAATGAAGTGGCCGCCACCATTCTTGATGAGTTGCTTGCCGTTGTGGATGAGTTTCAGCGCAATGGTTTTGCTCCCTATCAGCAATACTGGTCGGAACGCGATATTTACCATCAACAGGATGTGCGCATCATATCCGCCGCTCATGAAAAGCGCGGCAGGGTAAAAGGCGTTAACCGTAAAGGTGAATTAATGCTGCAGACGGATAACGGGATTGAAGTTATTAATGCCGGAGAGCTCAGTGTCCGTCCTGCTGATTGATGCCGGCAACAGCCGCATAAAATGGCAGTGGCGCAACGCCGGTGTTGTGCAGGCTCAGGGGGGCGTTGCTCATACCGATCTGGCGCAGATGTCTGATGCTGAAGTAGGGCGTCTTTTCCCGGCGCAATGTGACCGTGTTGTGGTTGCCAGTGTGCGCGACAATAGCGGGCTGCATCAGAGTCTGCATGCGCATTATGGCGCCAGACTGCACTGGCTGGCGCAGCCGGTAAGCGCTTACCCTGCGTTTGTGCATTGTTACCCTGACCCGGCAAGGCTGGGAGTCGACCGCTGGCTGGCTATGCTGGGGGCGCGTTGTCATTATTCTTCTGCATTAATAGTGGCCGATGCCGGTACCGCACTGACGGTTGATTTAATGTCGGCGGACAATCACCATGATGGTGGTTTTATTGTCCCCGGATTACAGCTGGCGCAGCAGGCGCTGTTTAACAGTACGCAGCGTGTGCGTCCTTATAATGACGAAAAGGCTGCTCAGCAGTTGTTGCCGGGGCGGGACACTGTTGGTTGTGTCAGCTCCGGTGTTTACCGCCAGCAGGCTGCACTGGTGCGCTCTGTGCAGCAGGACTATCCACAGCATCTGTTGGTTATTACCGGTGGTGATGGTTTATGGTTGGCAACACAGCTGGGCTGTGAGTACCGGCCTGATCTTGTATTTGATGGTATGGATTCCTTATGCGCTGGATCTTTTTTACCTTAGTGTTTGGCAACCTGCTGTTGCTGGCGACGTTCTGGCAAAAGCAGGGTGAAGTTAATGCGGCGCCGCCTGGTGCACTGGAGATTCCAGGGTCGGTCAAGCGCCTGCAGCTTGTCAGTGAAGCCGGAGATAGTTTGCAGCCTGCCGCTCCGCGCGCAACCAGCGATCACCGTGATTCGCTCTGCTACGTGGCTGGCCCTTATGCCGATGAGCTGGATGCACGCCATCTGCTGGCGCGTGTAACGGCGCTGAGTCTGCACGGACGGATTAATATTGTTGAAATCGCCAGTGGTGAGCCTTCTGAGTACTGGGTGCATGTTCCGCCACGGGCTACCCGCGAAGAAGCCCTGCGTACTTTAAAGGAGCTGCAGAAGCGGAAATTCGACAGCTACATTATTACCCAGGGTGATCTGGCAGAAGGTGTTTCACTGGGGCTGTTCCGCAACAAAGAGTCGGCCTATGGTCTGCAGAAAGATGTGGAGAGTTCCGGAATACCGGTAGAAGTGCTGGTGGTTACCAAGTCGGTGCGCGAATACTGGGTTGAGGTTATCGAAGTTTCACAACTCAATGAGCGCATGCGTGAGCGCATTCAGGCGGGCGATAAAGAGATCAGCTGGGAGCTGGTTGAATGCAGTCAGGCAGGCTGATTGTACGTAATCTGCACAATCGGCGCCGTTTTTGCTGTAAATTCGTAAGTTGATAATAAATAAGCGAAAAAGTGTTGACAGGTATTCCTCCCATCAACATAATACGCGCCACTTCGGTGGGGTTCCCGAGCGGCCAAAGGGATCAGACTGTAAATCTGACGCGAAAGCTTCGCTGGTTCGAATCCAGCCCCCACCACCACTTTTAACAACCCGCAGGAATGGGTTGTTGGAGCCAGCAGGCGAGCTGTGTGGCCATTGTCCCGGCAAGTCTTCTGAATAAGCGGGTATGGTACAATGGTAGAACCTCAGCCTTCCAAGCTGATGATGCGGGTTCGATTCCCGCTACCCGCTCCAAATTTCGCTGATATAGCTCAGGCGGTAGAGCGCATCCTTGGTAAGGATGAGGTCCCCAGTTCGATTCTGGGTATCAGCACCATTATTCAGAAAAAGGTAGGCCGGCGGCCTGCCTTTTTGTGTATGTAACAAAGAAACGATAACCACACTGACAAAGAGACAGGGTCATGGCAAAGGAAACGTTTGAACGCTCAAAACCCCACGTAAACGTTGGCACTATCGGTCACGTTGACCACGGTAAAACCACTCTGACTGCGGCTCTGACCCGCGTATGTTCCGAAGTATGGGGCGGTGCAGCGGTAGCGTTCGACGGTATCGACAATGCTCCTGAAGAGCGTGAGCGTGGTATCACCATTTCTACCTCCCACGTAGAATACGAATCTCCGAACCGTCACTACGCACACGTAGACTGCCCGGGCCACGCTGACTATGTTAAAAACATGATCACCGGTGCTGCGCAGATGGACGGCGCGATTCTGGTATGTGGTTCTACTGACGGCCCAATGCCTCAGACCCGTGAACACATCCTGCTGTCCCGTCAGGTTGGTGTACCTTACATCGTTGTATTCCTGAACAAAGCTGACCTGCTGGCTGAAGATTGCGGCGGTGCCGATTCTGAAGAATACGCAGAGATGCTGGAACTGGTTGAAATGGAACTGCGTGACCTGCTGTCTGAATACGACTTCCCAGGCGACGACACTCCAATCATCCCGGGTTCTGCTCTGATGGCCCTGAACGGCGAAGATGAGAACGAAATGGGTACTACCGCTGTTAAGAAGCTGGTAGAAACTCTGGATTCTTACATCCCTGAGCCAGAGCGTGCTATCGACGGCGCCTTCCTGATGCCAATCGAAGACGTATTCTCTATCCAGGGTCGTGGTACTGTTGTTACCGGCCGTGTTGAGCGTGGAATCGTTCGCACTGGTGAAGAACTGTCCATCATCGGTATCAAAGAGACCATCAAGACTACCTGTACCGGTGTTGAGATGTTCCGTAAGATCCTGGACGAAGGCCGTGCTGGTGAGAACGTAGGTGTTCTGCTGCGTGGTACCAAGCGTGACGAAGTTGAGCGTGGTCAGGTTCTGGCGAAGCCAGGTTCTATCACTCCTCACACCAAGTTCGAATCTGAAGTATACGTACTGGGTAAAGATGAAGGTGGTCGTCACACTCCATTCTTCAAAGGTTACCGTCCACAGTTCTACTTCCGTACCACTGACGTAACTGGTGCTTGTGAGCTGCCAGAAGGCGTTGAGATGGTAATGCCAGGTGACAACGTTAAGCTGACCATCACTCTGATCGCTCCTATTGCGATGGATGAAGGTCTGCGCTTTGCGATCCGTGAAGGCGGTCGTACCGTTGGCGCTGGTGTTGTAGCCAAGATCATCGAGTGATCTGAATACAAATTACAGGCCTTAGGGTCTGTGCTGAAAAGCCCGCTCTGTGCGGGCTTTTTTGTCAGTTCGATTCCGGTGTCGGCCTGCTTTGTCGGCTTCGGAAGTCGTCTGTTATTCCGTGGTTGACACTTTTTGTACAGCCGCATACAATTCGCGTCCCCTTAATCCGGGGAAAGTGAGCTCTTGCACATAAACTTGGAGTTTGGTAATGCAAAACCAACGAATCCGTATCCGTTTGAAGGCATTTGACCATCGACTGATCGATACCTCGACTCAGGAAATTGTTGATACTGCCAAACGTACGGGCGCTCAGGTACGTGGTCCTATCCCACTGCCTACTCGTAAAGAGCGTTATACCGTTCTGATCTCCCCGCACGTTAATAAAGACGCGCGTGATCAGTACGAAATCCGTACACACAAGCGCATGCTCGACATTGTTGAGCCAACTGAAAAAACAGTTGATGCGCTGATGAAACTGGATCTGGCTGCCGGCGTGGAAGTTCAGATCAGCCTGGGTTAATCCGTCAGGATTTATCCGTAAGGCTCTGTGTAACGCCCTTGTCCATGTCGGAGAAGAGGGCGGCCATAGTGGGTTAAGCCCCGTACACGAGAGGTAATTGGAAAATGGCAATTGGTATTGTCGGTAAGAAAGCGGGCATGACTCGTGTCTTTACCGAAGAAGGTCAATCTGTTGCTGTTACTGTAGTTCACGTAACACCTAACCGTGTTGCACAAGTGAAAACCGTTGAAACTGACGGCTACAGTGCTCTGCAGGTTACATTTGGTGAGAAGAAAGCTTCTCGCACAACTAAAGCTGAGGCAGGCCACTTTGCGAAAGCAAACGTTCAGGCAGGTCGTGGCGTTATGGAATTCCGTACCGAAGAAGCTCTGGCCAATGGCGATGAGCTGACCGTTGCGCAATTCGAAGCTGGTCAGAAAGTTGACGTGACTGGTTCATCTAAAGGTAAAGGCTTCCAGGGTGGCGTTAAGCGCTGGAACTTCCGTACCCAGGATGCTACCCACGGTAACTCCCTGTCTCATCGTGCCCCTGGTTCTATCGGTCAGTGTCAGACTCCTGGTCGTGTTTGGAAGGGCAAGAAGATGGCAGGTCACATGGGCGCTGAACAGGTTACTACTCAGAACCTGGAAGTTGTTCGTGTGGACGCAGAAAACAATCTGCTGCTGATCAAAGGTGCTGTGCCAGGTGCTACTGGTTCCGATGTGATTGTTAAACCAGCTGTTAAGGCTAAGGGGTAAGCAATGGAACTGAAAACTAACACTGGTACCGCAGTAGCTGTTTCTGAAGCTGCATTTGGTCGTGAATTTAATGAAGCTCTGGTTCACCAGATCGTTACCGCCTATATGGCCGGTGGCCGTCAGGGTACCAAAGCACAGAAATCCCGCTCTGAAGTTAGCGGTGGTGGTATTAAGCCATGGCGTCAGAAGGGAACAGGCCGTGCCCGTTCCGGTACTTCTAACAGCCCTATCTGGCGTTCAGGTGGTGTAACTTTCGCCGCCAAGCCACGTAACTACGAGCAGAAAGTAAACAAGAAAATGTATCGCGCGGCGATGCAGTCCATCTTGTCTGAGCTGGTCCGTCAGGAGCGCTTGGTTGTTGCTGATTCTTTTGCTGTGGAATCCCACAAGACCAAAGAATTCGTTGCCAAGCTGAAAGAGATGGAACTGAGCAATGTCCTGATCGTTGCCGATGAGATCGACGAAAAGCTGTATCTGGCTGCCCGTAACGTTCCTCATGTTGGTATTACCGAAGCTTCAGCTATCGATCCTGTAAGCCTGATTGCTTTTGAAAAGGTACTGGTGACTGTGCCCGCCCTGAAGAAACTTGAGGAGGCCTACGCATGAACCGTGAACGTATCTATAAAGTGCTGGTAGCTCCGCATATTTCCGAGAAGGCAACTCTGGTTGCTGAAAAGCACGGCCAGTATGTATTCCGTGTTGCTCCGGATGCCACCAAGCCTGAAATCAAAAAGGCTGTTGAAGCTCTGTTCGAAGTGAAAGTTGATTCCGTACAGACCGTCAACATCAAAGGTAAAACCAAGCGTACTGCTCGCGGTACAGGCAAACGTAATGATGTGCGTAAAGCATACGTTCGCCTGGCTGAAGGTCAGGACATCGACTTCGCAGACGCGGAATAAGGGGTTTAAGTCATGGCATTGGTGAAAACTAAACCGACTTCTCCTGGCCGTCGCCATCTGGTGAAAGTCGTCAACAACGAACTGCACAAAGGTAAGCCTTTCGCAGCTCTGGTTGAGAAGAAGTCAAAAAGCGGTGGTCGTAACAACAACGGTCACATTACTACCCGTCACATTGGTGGTGGTCATAAGCAGCATTATCGCCTGATCGACTTCAAACGTGACAAGGACGGTATCCCAGCAGTTGTAGAACGCCTGGAATACGATCCTAACCGCAGCGCAAACATTGCACTGCTGAAGTACGCCGACGGCGAACGTCGTTACATTCTGGCTCCTAAAGGTCTGAGTGCTGGCGATGCGATTGTGTCTGGTGAAGATGCACCGATCAAAGTAGGTAGCGCGATGTCTCTGCGCAACGTACCGGTTGGTAGCGTAATTCACAACGTAGAACTGAAGCCTGGTAAAGGTGGTCAGATCGCACGTTCTGCAGGTACCTCTGCTCAGCTGGTAGCGCGTGAAGGTGCATACTGCACTCTGCGTCTGCGCTCTGGTGAAATGCGCAAGGTTCTGTCTGATTGTCGTGCCACTATCGGTGAAGTTGGCAACAATGAGCACGCTCTGCGTGAACTGGGTAAGGCTGGTGCTTCGCGCTGGCGCGGTGTTCGTCCTACCGTTCGCGGTGTGGTAATGAACCCTGTTGATCACCCACACGGTGGTGGTGAAGGTCGTACCTCTGGTGGTCGTCATCCTGTTACTCCATGGGGCGTTCCAACCAAGGGCTACAAGACTCGTAAGAATAAGCGTACCGATAAACTTATCGTACGTCGTCGTTCTGCGAAATAATTAGAGAGGATAGAACTGTGCCACGTTCATTGAAAAAAGGTCCATTTATTGACCATCACTTGATGAAGAAGGTAGAGGCTGCTCTTGAGAAGAACGACAAACGTCCGATCAAGACCTGGTCTCGCCGCTCCACAATCTTTCCAGATTTCGTGGGGCTGACAATCGCTGTTCATAACGGCAAACAACACATGCCAGTTTTCGTAACTGAAGACATGGTAGGACATAAACTCGGCGAATTCGCGCTGACCCGTACTTACAAGGGTCATGTGGCGGATAAGAAAGCCAAACGTTAATAAGGGGTGAAATATGTCTGAAGTAGCCGCTGTATTACGTGGTGCTCGCTTGTCTGCACAGAAAGCACGTCTGGTTGCGGATCAGATCCGCGGCAAGAAGATTGATGAAGCTCTGAACATTCTTTCCTTCTCAGGTAAGAAAGGCGCAGACATCATCAAGAAAGTACTGGAATCTGCCATCGCCAACGCTGAGCACAACGACGGTGCCGACGTAGACGAACTCAAGGTTTCTACCGTGTTCGTTGACGAAGGTATGACAATGAAGCGTATTCGTCCACGTGCGAAAGGTCGTGCCGATCGCATCATGAAGCGCACTTGTCACATCACTGTGAAAGTTTCAGAAAAATAGGAGTTGGTCAGATGGGTCAGAAAGTTCATCCAACCGGTATCCGTTTAGGTATCACTAAAGATCATAACTCGATCTGGTATGCCGGTAAGGATAAGTACGCCGACAACCTGCTGACTGACATTGCTGTTCGATCTCTGATCGAAAAGCGCCTGGAAAAGGCTTCAGTGAGCAAGGTCGTCATCGAGCGTCCAGCGCAAAACGCCAAAGTAACCATTCACACTGCCCGTCCAGGCATCGTGATCGGTAAAAAAGGTGAAGACGTAGAAGTTCTGCGTAAAGATCTCAGCGATCTGATGGGTATCCCGGTACACATCAACATCGAAGAAGTTCGTAAACCGGATCTGGATGCCAAGCTGGTAGCCCAGAGCGTTGCAAGTCAGCTGGAGCGTCGTGTGATGTTCCGTCGCGCTATGAAGCGTGCTGTACAGAATGCAATGCGTGGTGGTGCCGAAGGTATCAAGATCCAAGTGAGTGGCCGTCTGGGTGGTGCTGAAATCGCTCGTTCCGAGTGGTACCGCGAAGGTCGTGTTCCTCTGCACACACTGCGTGCAGATATCGACTACGCAACTTATGAAGCACACACTACCTATGGTGTTATTGGCGTAAAAGTATGGATCTTCAAAGGCGAGATCCTCGGTGGTATCCAAGAGGTACGTGACCGCGCTAAGAACCAGGGCAAAAAGAAAACCGGTCGTTCATAAGGGGAATTAGTTATGTTGTTACCAAAACGTACAAAGTTCCGTAAAGTTCAGACCGGCCGCAACCGCGGTTTGGCGATCCGAGGCTCTAAAGTGAGCTTCGGTGAGTACGCTCTGAAGGCTACTGGACGTGGTCGTCTGACTTCTCGTCAGATTGAGGCAGCACGTCGTGCGATGACTCGTAAAGTTAAGCGTGGTGGTAAAATCTGGATCCGCGTTTTCCCGGATAAGCCAATTACCGAGAAGCCTCTTGAGGTTCGTATGGGTAAAGGTAAGGGTAACGTTGAGTACTGGGTTTGCCAGATTCAGCCAGGTCGCGTTCTTTACGAAATCGAAGGCGTACCAGAAGAGCTGGCTCGTGAAGCCTTTGCTCTGGCTGCTGCGAAACTGCCTTTTGAAACCGCATTTGTTAAACGGACGGTGCTGTGATGAAAGCAAGTGAACTGAAAAATAAATCAGTGGCTGAGCTGCAATCTCAGCTGGAAGAACTGTTGAGCGATCAATTTAAACTGCGTATGCAGAAAGCGACAGGTCAGCTGGGTCAGACTCATCTGATCGGCCAGACCCGTCGTGATATCGCTCGCGTAAAAACCGTGCTGGCTAGCAAGGCAGGTGAATAATCATGACTGAGAACACAAAAACCGTTCGTACCCTGAGTGGTCGTGTCGTGAGCAACAAGATGGACAAGTCCGTCACTGTTCTGGTTGAACGCTTTGTTAAGCATCCGATCTATAAAAAGTTCGTGAAACGCTCTACTAAAGTGATGGCCCACGATGAAAATAACGAATGCCAGATTGGCGATATCGTTACAGTAAAAGAGTCACGCCCAATGTCTAAAAACAAGACTTGGGCGCTGGTAAATATCGACGAGCGCGCCGCCAAGGTCTGAGGACCGGGCGCAGTTAGTTAGGAGCGAGAGGCATGATTCAAACTCAATCAATGCTCGACGTTGCCGACAACAGCGGCGCGAAGCGCGTACAGTGCATCAAAGTACTGGGCGGTTCTCATCGTCGTTATGCCGGCATCGGTGATTTGATTAAAGTATCCGTTAAGGAAGCAATTCCTCGCGGTAAAGTGAAAAAAGGTCAGGTAATGAACGCCGTGGTAGTACGTACCCGTAAAGGTGTACGTCGTCCGGACGGATCTATTATCCGTTTTGATGTAAACTCTGCCGTTCTGCTGAATGCTTCATTGGCGCCAATCGGTACCCGTATCTTTGGCCCTGTGACTCGTGAGCTGCGCTCTGAGCAGTTCATGAAAATCATTTCCCTGGCACCAGAAGTGCTCTAAGGGAGGGGGACGAGATATGTTAAAGATTCGCAAAAATGACGAAGTAGTTGTTATTGCCGGTAAAGATAAAGGCAAGCGTGGCAAAGTGCAGAAAGTTCTGCAGGATGGCCGTGTGCTGGTATCTGGCATTAACGTGGTGAAAAAACACCAGAAACCAAACCCGTACCTGCAGCAGCCAGGCGGCATCGTTGAAAAAGAAACCGGTATTCAGGTTTCCAACGTAGCCATCTGGAACCCGAAAACTGAGAAAGCTGACCGCGTTGGCTTCAAAGTTGAAGGCGAAAGCAAGGTACGTATCTTCAAATCCACAGGCGAACAAGTCGACGCCTAATTGGAGTTGGATACTACTATGTCACGTTTACAAGAACTGTATAAAAACGAAGTAGTAGCCAAGCTGCAAGAAGAGTTTGGTTACAAAAACATTATGGAAGTGCCTAAAGTCACCAAAATCACCCTGAACATGGGTGTTGGTGAAGCACTGGGCGACAAGAAACTGCTGGACAACGCTGTGGCCGAAATGGAAGCCATCAGCGGTCAGAAAGTTGTTGTCACCAAGGCACGTAAGTCTGTCGCAGCTTTTAAACTGCGTGAAGGCTGGCCAATTGGCTGTAAAGTTACCCTGCGTCGTGAGCGTATGTGGGAATTCATGGATCGTCTGATCGACGTGGCTCTGCCACGTGTTCGTGACTTCCGTGGTATCAATCCTAAGTCTTTCGATGGTCGTGGTAACTACAGCATGGGTGTGAAGGAACAGATCATTTTCCCGGAAATTGAATACGATAAAGTAGACAAGGTCCGTGGTATGGATGTGACCATCACAACTACCGCAAAAACCAACGAAGAAGGCCGCGCTCTGCTGAAAGCGCTGCAGTTCCCGTTCCGTAACTAAGGAGTTAAGCATGGCTAAGATTAGCATGAAGAATCGTGAACTGAAGCGTGAAGCACTGGTTGCCAAGTTTGCCGCCAAGCGCGCTGAACTGAAAGCGATCGTGAGCAACGTTAACTCTTCTGACGAAGAGCGTTGGAATGCACAACAAGCTCTGCAGAAACTGCCACGCGATTCGTCCGCGAGCCGTCTGCAGCGTCGTTGTCAAATGACAGGTCGTCCACACGGCGTATACCGTAAATTCAAGCTTTCACGTATTAAGTTGCGCGAAGAAGGCATGAAGGGTAATGTGCCAGGCCTGAAAAAAGCTAGTTGGTAAGCAATTCCCCCTTTCGGGTAGAACCGGAGGGGGGGCGCTGTACAACAGAGGTAACTATTAATGAGTATGCAAGATACGTTGGCGGACATGTTCACCCGCATTCGTAATGCCCAGCAAGCTGGTCATAAGAATGTAAGCATGCCGTCTTCAAAAATTAAGAAGTCTGTAGCCCAGGTTCTCGAAGCTGAAGGTTACATCAACAGTTTTTCTATCGATGAAGCGGTCAAGCCGACCATGACCATCGATCTGAAATACTACGAAGGTAAGCCAGTTATTGAACGTATCCAGCGCGTTAGCCGCCCTGGTCTGCGTCAGTACCGTGGCACCACAGAGCTGCCTAAAGTTGAAGCAGGTCTGGGTGTGGCTATCGTATCCACCTCTAAAGGCGTTATGACTGATCGCGCTGCTCGTGCTGCGGGCGTGGGCGGTGAAGTTATTGCGACCGTATTCTAAGGGGAATTACGATGTCTCGCGTAGCAAAAGCTCCTGTACAAATCCCAGCCGGCGTAGAAGTTAAACTGGCTGCAGACAAAATCGCCATCAAAGGCAAGCAAGGCCAGTTAGAACTGGATGTGCATTCTTCTGTTGAAATCAAACAGGAAGAAAATGTACTGACCTTCGCTCCTAAAACTGGCGACAAACAAGCCAACGCTCTGGCCGGTACTTTCCGCGCCCTGGTAAACAATATGGTTACTGGTGTTAACGTTGGTTTCGAAAAGAAACTGATTCTGCAGGGTGTTGGTTATCGTGCCAAAGCATCCGGCAAGTCATTAAATTTGACTCTGGGCTTCTCTCACCCAATCGACTATGAACTGCCGGAAGGCATTTCTGTCGAGACGCCAAGCCAGACCGAAGTGGTTATCAAAGGTATTGATAAGCAGAAAGTAGGTCAGGTTGCTGCTGAGATCCGTGGCTACCGTCCACCAGAACCTTATAAAGGTAAAGGTGTTCGCTATGCTGATGAAAATGTGCGTCGTAAAGAAGCCAAGAAAAAGTAAGGTCTAGGCCATGAATGAGAAGAAAAAAGCTCGTTTGCGCCGTGCCACCAAAACACGGATGAACATCCGTGAGAAAAGCGCGGTTCGTCTGTGCGTTCATCGTACGCCCAGACACATTTACGCTCAGATCATCTCTGCCAATGGCGCTACCGTCTTGGCGACAGCTTCAACCGTTGAAGCGGATCTGCGTAGTGACACTACTGGTAACGTTAATGCAGCGACCAAAGTTGGTCAGTTGATTGCTGAGCGTGCGAAAGCCGCTGGCATCACTAAAGTTGCGTTCGATCGTTCTGGTTTTAAATACCATGGTCGTGTTAAAGCTCTGGCTGACGCGGCTCGTGAAAGCGGCCTGGAATTCTAAGGGTAAAGATCATGGCAAATAATGAACGTGTAGAACGTAACGAAAGTGAACTGCAAGAGAAGCTGGTTCAGGTAAACCGCGTAGCCAAAGTGGTAAAAGGTGGTCGTATTTTCGCCTTTACCGCTCTGACCGTGGTTGGCGACGGCAATGGTCGTGTTGGTTTTGGTCGTGGTAAGTCCCGTGAAGTGCCTCTGGCAATTCAAAAGGCGATGGAACAGGCTAAGCGCAACATGGTCAATGTTCAGCTGGACGGCAACACTCTGCAGTATCCTGTCCGTGCCCGTCACTCTGGCGCACAGATTTACATGCAGCCGGCCTCTGAAGGTACCGGTATCATCGCCGGCGGTGCAATGCGCGCCGTTCTGGAGATGGTTGGTGTTAAAAACGTATTGGCTAAGTGCTATGGCTCTACCAACCCGGTAAACGTTGTTCGTGCAACCTTCAATGGTCTGGCACAAATGAAGTCTCCGGAAGAAGTAGCTGCCAAGCGCGGTAAGTCCGTAGAAGAGATCCTGGGGTAATACGTTATGGCTAAGAAAACCGTAAAAGTGACCCAGACACGGAGCACCATTGGCAAGCTGCCAAAGCACCGTGCAACCATGCAAGGCCTGGGTCTGCGTCGTATTGGTCATACCGTTGAGCTGGAAGATACTCCATCTGTACGCGGCATGATCAACCAAGTTCAATACATGGTTAAGGTAGAAGGGGAGTAATATGCGTCTCAACGAATTGAGCCCAGCTCCTGGTTCGAAGCCTGCTGCTAAGCGTGTTGGCCGTGGTATCGGTTCCGGTCTGGGTAAGACTGGTGGCCGTGGTCACAAAGGTCAGAAATCACGCTCCGGCGGTAAAGTGGCTCCGGGCTTTGAAGGCGGTCAGATGCCTATCCACCGTCGTCTGCCAAAATTTGGCTTTACTTCACGCAAAGCACAGTACGTTGCAGAGATCCGTCTGAACGAACTGGCTCTGGTTGAAGGCGATGTTGTAGATCTGGCAGCACTGAAAGCTGCAGACGTAATCGGCGAGAAGATCAAAGAAGCTCGCGTGATTCTGTCTGGTGAAGTCAAGAAGGCTTTGACCATCAAAGGTCTGAAAGTCACTCAAGGCGCAAAAGCTGCTATTGAAGCAGCCGGTGGAAAGGTCGAAGACTAATGGCTAGGCAAGGACTCCCACAGGGCATGCAAAGCGGACTGACTGAACTCTGGTCACGCATCCGCTTCGTGCTCCTGGCGATTGTAGTATATCGGATTGGCACCCATATCCCGGTGCCAGGTATTAATCCGGAAGCATTGGCACGTTTATTCGAGCAGAACCAGGGCACAATCCTGGAGATGTTCAACATGTTCTCCGGTGGTGCACTGGAGCGCATGAGTATTCTTGCGCTGGGTATCATGCCCTATATCTCTGCTTCCATTATCATGCAATTGCTGACGGCGGTGAGTCCGCAGCTGGAACAGTTGAAGAAAGAAGGCGAAGCCGGTCGTCGCAAGATTACCCAGTACACCCGTTACGGTACTGTACTGCTTGCAACGATTCAGGCCTTCGGCGTCTCGGCCGGTCTTGCCGGCCAGGGCGTTACTTTCTCTTCGGGCATTGATTTCTACATCGCAGCCGTACCTTCCTTTGTGGCAGGTGCAGTGTTCATGATGTGGCTGGGTGAGCAGGTTACCGAACGTGGTATCGGTAATGGCATCTCTATCCTGATCTTCGCCGGTATTGTTGCTGGTCTGCCGAGTGCAATTGGTCAGGCTTTCGAGTCTGCGCGTCAGGGTGACCTGAATATTCTGGTATTGCTGGTTATTGCTGCCCTGGCAGTCGTGGTGATCGGTTTCGTAGTCTTTGTTGAGCGCGGCCAGCGTCGCATCACCATCAACTACGCAAAACGTCAGCAGGGTCGTCAGATGTTTGCGGCACAGACAAGTCATTTACCGCTGAAACTTAATATGGCCGGTGTAATTCCTGCGATCTTTGCCTCAAGCCTGCTGCTGTTCCCTGCGTCTCTGGGAACGTGGTTTGGCCAGGGTGAGGGTATGGAGTGGCTGCAGGACATCAGTATGGCTCTGGCGCCAAGCCAGCCGCTGTACATCGTACTGTTCGCTGCCGGTATTATTTTCTTCTGCTACTTCTATACGGCGTTGATGTTCAACCCGAAAGATGTTGCCGAAAACCTGAAGAAGTCTGGTGCTTTCATTCCGGGTATCCGCCCGGGCATTCAGACTGCCAAGTATATTGATGCTGTCTTAGGACGCCTGACTCTGTTCGGTTCGCTGTACATTGCCGCGGTGTGTCTGATGCCTCAGTTCCTGGTAGTCGCTGCAGATGTACCTTTCTACTTCGGTGGCACATCGTTATTGATCGTGGTTGTGGTCGTAATGGATTTCATGGCTCAGGTTCAATCGCACCTGATGTCACACCAGTACGAATCGCTGATGAAGAAAGCAAATCTGAAGAATTTTGGCTCAGCCCGCTGAGCCAGATTTAGGAGACTGTCATGAAAGTACGTGCGTCTGTTAAAAAAATCTGCCGTGAATGCAAAATTATTCGCCGTAACGGTAGTGTGCGCGTGATCTGTTCAGATCCAAAGCACAAGCAACGTCAGGGTTAATCCCCGGACAAGGTCGGGTGTGAATATTACAGATGGCTTGATTTATTTTTGAGCTGCCTGTAGTATCTCGCGCCCTTTCATCAAGTAAAGTGTAACGGAGTTAGACATGGCCCGTATTGCCGGTGTCAATATTCCTGACAACAAGCATGCAGTGATTTCTCTGACCTATGTCTATGGCATTGGTCGTACTACTGCCCAGCAGATCTGTGCCGCTACTGGCATTGCAGAGACCACCAAAATCGGTGATCTGAGCGAAGAGTTGCTGGATGTTGTTCGTAACGAAGTAGCTAAACATACGGTTGAAGGTGATTTGCGCCGTGAAGTGCAAATGAACATCAAGCGTCTGATGGATATGGCTTGCTATCGTGGTATCCGCCACCGTCGCAGCCTGCCACTTCGTGGTCAGCGTACTAAAACGAATGCTCGTACCCGTAAGGGCCCGCGCAAACCGATCCGTAAGTAATCTTACGGTCGGTCTTTTAGTGTAGCTGCATTCGACTTGTTGCAGTGTTGATATTAAAAGCAGGATTTAAAAATGGCTAAGCCACAAAGATCAACCAAGAAAAAGGTTAAAAAGACGGTAGTCGATGGCATTGCGCACATCCACGCCTCTTTTAACAACACCATCGTAACCATCACCGACCGTCAGGGTAATGCTCTGTCGTGGGCAACCGCCGGTGGTTCAGGTTTCCGTGGTTCTCGTAAGAGCACTCCTTTCGCCGCTCAGGTAGCAGCAGAGCGTGCTGGTGAAGCAGCAAAAGAGTACGGTCTGAAAAACCTCGACGTGGAAGTTAAAGGTCCAGGTCCAGGTCGTGAATCAGCAGTCCGCGCTCTGAACGCATGTGGATACAAGATCGCTAACATCACTGATGTTACTCCGATCCCACATAACGGCTGTCGTCCACCTAAGAAGCGTCGCGTATAAGGAGGCAGAAATATGGCACGTTATATTGGTCCTAAGTGTAAGCTGTCTCGTCGTGAAGGAACTGACCTGTTCCTGAAGAGCGGCGTTCGTGCATTAGACACTAAATGCAAAATGGAAACCAAGCCTGGCGTACACGGTGCTGGTCGCGGTCGTCTGTCTGACTACGGTCTGCAGCTGCGCGAAAAGCAAAAAGTACGTCGCTTGTACGGTATCCTGGAAAAGCAATTCCGCAGCTACTACAAAGAAGCAGCGCGTCGTAAAGGCGCAACCGGTGAAAACCTGCTGCAACTGCTGGAATCTCGTCTGGATAACGTTGTATACCGCATGGGCTTCGGCTCTACCCGCGCTGAATCACGTCAGCTGGTCACTCACAAAGCAGTAGCTGTGAATGGTCAGACTGTGAACGTTCCTTCGTTCAACGTTAAGAGCGGCGATGTGGTTACGATTCGTGAGAAAGCGAAAAATCAGGATCGTATCAAAACTGCTCTTGAGCTGGCAGCACAGCGCACTGATTGTGCGTGGATTGATGTCAATGCAGGTAAGATGGAAGGGACTTTCAAAGCAGTTCCTGAGCGCGCTGATCTCCCAGCAGAGATCAACGAAAACCTGATCGTGGAACTTTACTCTAAGTAATAGAGGAACTTAAGGGGCAGCTATGCAGCGTGCAGTTAATGAATTTTTGACACCTCGTCACATCCAGGTGGATGAGGTAAACAATACCCACGCTAAAGTGACTCTGGAGCCGCTTGAGCGCGGTTTCGGCCACACTTTAGGCAACGCATTGCGTCGTATCCTGCTTTCCTCTATGCCGGGTGCTGCAATCGTTGAATGCGAAATCGATGGCGTTCTGCATGAGTACAGCGCGATCGAAGGTGTACAGGAAGACGTAATTGAAATCCTGCTGAACCTGAAAGGTGTTGCGGTCAAATTACATGAACGTGACGAAGCGATTCTGAGCCTGGCGAAAGTTGGCCCGGCAACAGTAACAGCTGCCGATATTCAACTGGATCATGGTGTTGAGGTTGCTAACCCAGCTCACGTTATCGCCCATCTGGGTGAAGGCGCTGAACTGAAAATGACCCTGAAAGTTGCTTCCGGTCGTGGCTACGAGACTGTTGAGTCCCGTAACCAGAACGATGAAGAAACCAAGGCCATTGGCAAACTGCAGCTTGATGCTACCTACAGCCCGGTTAAGCGTGTTTCTTACAGCGTTGAAAGCGCTCGTGTGGAACAGCGTACCGATCTGGACAAACTGGTTATCGATCTCGAAACCAACGGTACCATCGATCCGGAAGAAGCGATCCGTCGTTCCGCGACCATCTTGCAGCAACAGCTGGCTATCTTTGTAAATCTGGAAAATGACGAAGTCGTTGAACAGATCCGCGAAGAAGAAGAGATCGATCCGATTCTCCTGCGTCCTGTGGACGACCTGGAGCTGACTGTTCGTTCTGCCAACTGTCTGAAAGCAGAAAACATTTACTACATCGGTGATCTGATCCAGCGTACAGAAGTAGAGCTGTTGAAGACTCCTAATTTAGGTAAGAAGTCTCTGACTGAAATCAAAGACGTTCTGGCCTCACGCGGACTGTCGTTGGGAATGCATCTGGAGAACTGGCCACCTGCCAGCCTCCGTAACGACGACAAAGTATTAGCCTGAGCAGAGCGTTCAGTTAGTTAAGGAATAAAACCATGCGTCATCGTAAAAGTGGTCGTCACTTCAATCGTACCAGCGCACACCGTCAAGCCATGTTTAAAAACATGGCGGTGAGCCTGTTCGAGCATGAAATTATCAAGACTACCCTGCCAAAGGCGAAAGAGCTGCGTCGCGTAGCTGAGCCACTGATCACTCTTGCAAAAGAAGATTCAGTTGCTAACCGTCGTCTGGCCTTTGCTCGTACCCGTAGCAAAGAAGCAGTAGGTAAGTTGTTCAGCGATTTGGGTCCTCGTTATCAAACCCGCCCAGGTGGTTACATTCGTATTCTGAAATGTGGCTTCCGTGCTGGTGATAACGCTCCAATGGCATATGTTGAACTGGTAGACCGTCCGGTTGCAGTAGCAGAAGCGGATGTTGTTGAAGTTCAGGATGAAGCCGCTGAGTAATTTCGGCAGTTAAATAAAAAGGCCCGCCGTCGTAAGACTGCGGGCCTTTTTATTGGCCTTTTTTTATTGGCCGTTATTCGCGCTTTTGCTGCTGTCTGGTAAAGGCCGCAATTTCATTCAGTGCCTGGCGCGCTTCAGGCATATAACCGGCGTGCAGCTGAAATACGTGCCACATCTGAGGATATTCACTCAGGGTTACCTCAGCGCCTGCATGGCGCATACGCTGAGCGAGGCGCACGCTGTCATCGTACAGAATTTCTTCGCTGCCAACCTGAATCAGGGTAGGTGGAAAATCGCTGAAGTCGGCATGCAGTGGCGATATATGCGGATTGTCCAGATCCTGCTGCCCGGCATACTGCTCCGCCGCAAAGAGAATCCAGTCTGTCTGCAGTAATACCTCCCGTTCTTTCCTTTCACTGATGGAAGCTCCGCTGCAGCTCAGATCACACCAGGGCGAAAATAAAACCAGAGCCTGTGGGCGTGGCAGCTGCTGTTCCAGAACAGCCGCAGTCAGGGCCAGACTCAGACCGCCACCGGCAGAATCACCGGCAATTATCACCGGCCCCTGAGCACTGAGAGTGCGGTAAGCACTGAGTGCGTCCTCAAGGGCGGCTGGTGCCGGATGTTCAGGAGCAAGGCGGTAATCAATAAGCCAGGTATCAACACTGCACTGGCGGGCGATACGGGCGACCATTTCACCATGACTGGTCGGAGAACCGACGACATAGCCTCCGCCATGCAGATACAGCATCACACTCGCACCGGTATTTTGTGCGCTGCCGGCGTCATGTACGGTCGCCGGTGTCAGACGCCAGGCGGGAACGCCGCCACAGGGAGTAATCTGTTTGCGCACGCCAAAAGGCATGGGCATGAGTTGTTGCAGGGCATTTAAACGCTGGCGCTGGCGTTTAAGGCCGAATTCGGGTGTGAATGTCGGTTGCACCAAAGCACGCAGAAGAGTGCGTGTCAGGCGGGCGGTCAGACTGGCCATAAGCCTTCCTGTGATTTTTTATTGATTTTACTGATGGGGATAAAAAAAAGCGGGTCAAGATTAACCCGCAAACAACGTCTTAGGAAGGATACTCATCCATGAGCACGATCATGAGTTACTACCATAACCCAGGGCCATGTCAGATTGGGCAAGCAGCTGTAAAGAAGGGTCAGACGCTCCGCAGAGCGTCTGTGATCGTGTTTTACAGCAGCGCGAGGCTCAGGGCAGGCCAATAGGTAATAATCAGCACACAGGCGAGAAGAATAAAGAAGAACGGGATGGTGGCGCGGTACAGGGTCATAACCGGCTTATTAAAGCGGAAGCTGGCAATAAACAGATTCATCCCAACCGGTGGCGTAAAGTAGCCCAGCTGCATATTCGCGAGGAACAGAATGCCCAGATGAATCGGATGAATGCCGTACTCAATGGCAATCGGCAGAATGATCGGAATCATAATGACGATGGCTGAGAAAATATCGAGCATCATGCCCAGAATCAGCAGGAAGATAGTCAGCAGCAGCAAAAAGGTGAACGAATCACTGACGTGTTGCTGGATAAAAGCAAAGATCTGCTCCGGAATGCCGGCGTCAATCATGTAATTGGTTGAAGCCATGGAGACCGCCAGAATCAGCAGAATCGCGCCCACCAGTTTCATCGAGTCGCGCATCACCAGCGGCAGCCGGGTCAGGCTGATTTCACGGCGGATAACCACACTGACGATCAGTACATAAAAGGCAGTCAGCGCAGCCGCCTCTGATACCGCGAAAAAGCCGCTGTAAATACCGCCCAGTACTACAAAAGGCAGCGGAATTTCCCATGCGCTGTCTTTAATCGCCGCCCAGGCTTCTGCTTTATCAAAAGGATGATGATCGCGCTCAATGCCACGTGACTGCCAGGCGCTGTAGAGCGACAGGGCAAACAACATCAGCAGGCCTGGCAGCAGACCGGCGAGGAACAGGTCATCGATGCTGACCGGGGTGTCCAGCGCCATTTGCTGAGCAACCACACCGTACAGAATCAGTGGCAGTGATGGTGCGAATAACAGACCCAGACTACCGGAAGTGGTAACCAGACCGAGATTAAACGACTCTTTGTAGCCTGCTTTCTGCAGGGCAGGTACCAGCAGGGCGCCAAGAGCGACGATGGTCACCCCGGAGGCGCCGGTAAAGGCGGTAAACAGTGCACAGGCTGCCAGAGCCACAATCGCCAGACCGCCGGGCATCCAGCCAAGGAAGGCATCGGTAATGCGTACCAGGCGTTGTGGAGCCTTGCTTTCGCCCAATAAATAACCTGCGAAGGTAAACAGCGGAATTGCAATCAGCACCGGCATTTCAGCAATCTGATAGATGCTGATGGCCATGGTCTGCAGATCAACATCCGTTTGCCAGAAGCCCCACATCGCGCTGGCCGCGATCACGGTAAAGAGTGGCGCACCGGCCAATGCCAGAAATAACAGTAACAGCGGAACCAGAATGCTCATGCTTCAGCCTCCCGGGTCTGCCCGAGCAGTTCCTGCACGGCTTGCAGGCTGAAACGTAATCCCATCAGCGCGAAGCTTAACGGAATCACCAGCTGCAGAGGCCAGGCGGGCACTCGTCCGAACGCGATATCGCCAAACTCGAAAGCAAAGCGCACAAAGGCCTGAGCATTCCAGGCTACAACCAGGCAGATAAAGGCCGCAAAGGCCGAGGTCAGTACCGCCAGCCAGCGTTTGGTTTGCGGACCAGCGAGGCGGTTGATCAGATCAATGGCGATATGTTCGCGTGAGCGAGTGGCAAGCAGGGCGCCAAGCAGGCCAAGCCAAAGTACCATAACCCGCAGCAATGGCTGCACCCAGACCACCCCGCCACCAAACAGTGTACGGGCGAGAATATCGACGCCGGCGAGAATAATCATCGCCAGCAGTAACAGCACCAGTACAGCATCTTCGATGCGGTGCAGGGTAGACAGCCATTTCTTCATTACTGCGCAGCCGCCTGACGGTTGTTGTTCAGGCTCTGCTTCAGCTTGTTGTACAGCTCAACCGGGTAAACCGATTTCTCGCGCAGGGTGTTAATGCTGTCCTGCGCCATCTTGCGCCAGGCCAGCTTATCTTCTTCGGTCAGCTCGACAAACTGCATGCCATTCTGTGCCAGTGCCGCACGTGCACCCTGCTCGTCTTTTTCGTTCTGTACATCCATCGCGCGGAAGGTTGCGGCCATAATGCGTTTCACAACGGCCTGATCAGCAGCGTCGATTTTGCTGAAGGCGCGTTCGTCAACGACCAGCATGCCGAAGATAAAGGCCAGTGGAAAATCGGTGGCATAGCTCAGTTTGGTGTGCCATTGCAGGGCAATCGCCGAGGTGGCATTGACGGCAACGGTATCAATCAGGCCAGTCTGCAGGCTGGTATAAACATCGGATACCGGCAGGGAGATCGGCTCAACCTGACCATTCTCAAAAGTGGTCTGGCTGATGATATCGCCTTCCGGCACCCAGACTTTATGGCTGCGAACATCCACCGATGATTTCAGTGGCTTGTTGGACATCAGATAAGCAAAACCGCCTTCTGACAGGCCCAGCAGGATGTAGCCTTTTTCCTGCAGCGCTGCAGCGATGTACTGGTCGTACTCGGCGCGCACAGCACGCACTTCATCGAGATTGCGGAACGTGAATGGCAGGCTGTACAACTGCGTCACGTTGGTAATGTGTGACATTGCACCGGTAGAAACGGCACCACCCTGCAGCTGACGGATCTGCATTTTACGCAGCACGCTTTTATCGCTGCCCTGTACGCCACCGGGGAAATATTTGATTTTTACCCGGCTGTCGGTTTCCTGCTTGATGTCATCAGCAGCCTGACGCATCAGCTTCATCCAGTTGGTGCCATCAGGAACCAGAGTGGCAATTTTCAGGGTGGTGGCAGCCTGAGCCAGAGGACTCAGCAGACTCAGGGTCAGCGCCAGGGCGGTGATCAGTTTCATAGGATCTCACTCAAAGTATTCAGAGGATTCGGCTAACAGAACGGCTGCCTGGCGCTGGGCCAGACGGTTAATCAGGGTGAGCCCCTCGCTGTGCGGGTCGGCATCCAGAGCTTCCTGTAATAAGCGGTCGTGCAATTCCTGTTCAAACATCAGGCGGGCGTATTGCTTGGCGTACAGCACCTTGGCCATCAGATTTTCGCCCCGGGTCATGTCGATGGCGCGTTCAAAATATTCCCGTCCCAGTTCCGGTTTACCGCCCAGTGACGGAGGGAGCTGGGTTTCCAGTACGCCGAGGTAAACCTGCACGGTCGCGTGATCGTAGGCGGGGTCCTGGGTTGCGACCCACTGCATCAGAATTTTGACCTTGCCGAGCTGGGCGATGGCATTCCAGTCGTCGCTGTTGGCCTGAATCCAGCCGGCCCAGGCAGCAGCCATGGCGTAGAACACGGCGATATCGTCGGCGTCGTAGTCTTCTTCCAGACCGGCCAGCAGATCGTTCTGTGGGCCGTCGATTAAGGTGCAGGCATCTTCATCGTATTCGCACAGGGCGCGGCGGGCGTAGCCGATGGCCTTGTCGGCCATGCGTTTGGCCTGATCCGGGTCCTGAGCAAAGACGCCGGCATAAGCGCCGTACAGACGGGAGCCGGCGAGCAGGAAGTCTTCGTTTTCGGGGTAAGTAAGAATCAGGGCATCAAGTAACAACAGATAGGCCGGAGCACCGGCGGCGACGATGGCCGGGTCATCCTGGTTCATCATTGAACGGGAGAGGTTGCCGGGCAGGTTACTCACCGAGCAGGCGCTGAGTAACCCGAATAACATAAGACTGACTAGTGTTTTCATACCGCTTTCAGAACCAGAGCGCTGCTTTCAGGAGCGCGGATTGTACACTGGTTATCCTTGCGGTTTCATTACCTGCTCAGGCCATAAACCCCGGGTGTGTCAGCCAAGCTTCTCCAGCGGCTGATATTCAGCCGGTGCGCCGACGACAAAGTCGATACCAATGGAACGCAGAATTTCCCAGACGTTATTGTTGGCGCTGTATTCGGCAATGGTTTTTTTGGCCATAAAATGGGTGATTTCCTGGATGGATTTCACCAGCGCATAATCGGCTGAACTGGTATGCAGCCCGTCAATAAAGCTGTGATCGATCTTCACATAGTCAACCGGCAGGGCTTTGAGGTATTCGAACGACGATTGTCCGGTACCGAAATCCGACAGCACAAACTGGCAGCCGAGGCTGCGCATTTCATGCATAAAGTCGGCGGCATCCTCCAGATTGCGGATAGCGGATGTCTCGTTCAGCTCAAAACAGAGTTTCTTCACCGGAACATCTTTTTCACGCGCCTGCTCAAAAATATAGGCTAGCAGGCTTTCATCATTGATGGCATGACCCGACAGGCGCAGCACAAAACGGCTGATACTCTGGGCGGCATTGGGGTGATCATGCAGCCACTGCACCAGTTGCTCCAGAGTCCAGCGGTCGAGCATATACATACGGTTGTAGTTTTCAGCAGCCTGCAGATATTCCAGTGGCGGAATCTGAGCACCATTTTTATCCCGGATGCTGATAATGATTTCGTACTGACGGGTTCCTTTGTGGCGTTCCTGAATGGCGGTGATCGGTACGCACAGCACCTGTAACTGGTTGTTGGCCAGCGCCTGATTGAGTTTGTTGCCCCAGGCCATAAACTCATCGTGGCGCAGGCGGCCGGCGTCATCGAATTCGTACTGAACGATACGTGAGCCACCTTTTTCCTTGGCAATCAGGCAGGCAGATTCGGCCTGCTCAACCAGATCGGATGCGTCGGTGATATCGGCATTCATGGCGGCCAGGCCGACACTGATATGAATATGGAAACTGTCTGAGCCACTGCTGATGGCAGTGCCTTCTATATTTTTCTTCAGTAGTTTGATGCTGGCTTCGGCCTGCTCCATATCCGCGTGATTGAGCAGCACGGCAAACTCGTTACTGCCGATACGGGCGCACAACGCGTCTTTGCACTCTTCTTCCAGCATGGTCGCTACGGCCTGCAGGCAGGTATCGCCGCCATCGACGCCGTAGTTTTTGTTGATCAGTTTGAACTGGTCGATATCGATCATGGCCAGAGTGCAGGGTGCCGGGTTGCGCAGGCTGGCCTGGAAGCGTTCCTGTAACTGACGCAGGAAATGCTGACGATTGGTGAGACCGGTAAGAGCGTCGATATTGGCCTGCTCAGACAGATCGCGGTAAATCTGTTGCACCAGTTTATCAACGCCCTGATCGACCGCTGATTCGTCCTGTTCGTACATCCGTTTCACCCGGCCTTCATCAAAGGCGCGGGCCAGTTCGGCCAGAGTAAAGTCGACCACTTTCATACCGCTGTGATTGACGCAGGCAAACTTGGAAGCATCCTGCGCAATCCACACCACAGACACCGCCTGATCCTGTTCGACCAGTAACAGCCAGTCGCCAATCTGCAGATTCATGGCACGGCGTACACCGCGACCTTCGGGCACCACTTCGGCGGGCTTGGCGACGAAGGTTGGCAGGTCGATGGCTTCACGGATTTCGCCCTGATTCAGATGGCTTTCGGCGGCGGCCATAATTTCGTCGTACCAGCGCTGGTGCTCCGGCAGGCTGCCATTCAGCCGATCAAGCTCGGCGCGGGCCAGCTCCATCATCGGCTGAAAGCGCTGCAGTAATTCCCGCCGGCCACTGTTGTCGGGATTAAACAGCGCAAGCACCTGACGGTAGAGCTTAACCGCACCTTTAAAGCGCTTGCTGTCCGGACCTTCGCGCAACAGCAGCAATGCCAGTATCTGTTGCCAGCCCTGCTGCAGCCATTCAACGACACAGGATGGCAGCGTCCGGTCGGAGCTGTCTTTACCGACCAGATGTTCAATCTGGCGGCGGACCTTCTGTAATTTATGCTCGCCCTCAGCAGCCTGAGCGACGCGTTCGGCATTTTGCCGGGCTTTGCGTTCAGCGCCGCTGACCAGACCCTGCAGGCTTTCGAGTAATTCGTCGAGTGAGCTTTCATCATTGCTGATGTTGTGCACAACCGGGTCAACCAGGCTTTGCAGACGGGCTGTTATCTGAGCTTCGCCGCTGGTGGTGAGCTGACCCAGCTTGGCCAGTTGATTCAGTACCTGACGGCCGGGATGGTCAGGGTTAAACAGCAGGCTGGCGTCTTTCAGCATCAGCTGCAGTAATGGCCAGCCCAGACGTTCAATAAAGGGTTTGATAAATTCGGCAACCTGATCGCTCGACAGCAGGTGCTGGGTGACGTGTTCCAGTGTGTCGATGGCGTCACGGGATTCGGCTGGCAGGCTGACGTCTTTCTCGGCCAGGGCTTTTTCAACGTGCTCGCGTACATGCCCCTGAGCCAGGCTCTGCTGTTGGGCGACATGGCTCAGAACATTGCTGATCAGTTCAGGCTCCGCTGCCGGTAAGGCATCCTGTGCCAGAGCCGCCTGTTCAAAGCGCTGGTAGCGCAATTGCAGCAGATTCTGAATATTGGAATAGGCCTGGCGGGCTTCTTCCTGGTGACGCTGGAAGTTCTGCAGGGTCTGTTCGTTATAGTGAGCCGGCTGCATATTACGCGCAGCTGAACCTGAGCCAGCGGAGCTGCTGATGGGAGAGATATTTCCTGCGTCGCTGTTACTGGAACCGCTGTTGTTACCGGAACCGTTGTTACCGGAGCCGTTGTTGCCGGAACCACTTCCTCCGCCGTTATTCTGGTTCTGTTGCGGGGCGTTTTCCTGCTTTTCCGGAGTGGGTCTCCGGTAGCGGAAGGTTAGTGGAATATCGATCTGTTTAACCAGATTCTGATACGTGGTTTGCAGGTTGCCACCGGCAATCTGTTCAAAGGTTTCAAAGGCCAGTGCCCGTGCTTCCTGTGGCAGCTGCAGTTTTTCCAGCGCATCGCGGAAGGCTTCGGTAACCGTGCCCGGGCCAATCGGGTTAAAGCAGTTTTCGATGCTGGCGTCGGACAGTGTGTCGAGCAGCTGACGCAGCTCGAAGGTCATGTGGGCCAGCCGTGACTGCAGGTGGGAGGAGGTCACTTTGGCCAGTAACCAGTCTTCAAATTCTGCCTGCTGTACCAGCGACAGGCGCATATCGCCGCTGGCCTGCTGATTTTCGGCGCTGTATTCCGGCTTGCCTTCGGACCAGAGTTCAAGCTGACGTTTCAGGTTCTGGGTAAATTTCTGATGCAGTGCCGCGGCTTTGTCTTTCGACTGTTTTTCCAGTCGCAGCCACTGTTGCTGCTCAGTGGTGTTGCGCGCCATGTTGGCTTTGGTAAAGGTGCCTTCAAGAAATTCCGGCAGCCAGAGTTTGGGCAGACGGTCTATCAGGGCGTTGGCTTCCTGATGGAACAGCTCCAGATATTTTTTGCGCTGCTCGGGGCTGAGCTTCTTTACATTGCGGTGATTCTGGTTGAACTCCTGCAGCTGCAGAAACAGACGGTCGTCTGCTTGATGCAGGCGTACTCCGGCGTGCTGCTCGTTACAGAATACCCATTCTACTTTGACATTGGTTTTTTGCTGATCCAGTGACAGCTCCAGTGTCAGGGTGCCATTGGTATTCTGTGGCTGGCCGTGTGGCCAGAGCAGGTGCATGCCGCTTTGCGAATAGTCCAGCACCTGACAGTCGAGCGCGGTGCCATCGGCAAATAACAGGCGTGCGTTAACGTAGGTGGAAAATCGCGGGTGTTCTCTCAGTTCGACAGCCATGTTTCAGTCCATTTATGCGGGGCAGCTTGAGCTGGCCCCGGTTTTGGAGCCCGGATTATCAGTATAGTCCGTCGCTCCATCCCTTCCTGTTCTGTGCAGTAATGCTGTTATATCCCGGCATTACCTGCGTTCGGGCGCACGAATACCAGCCAGTGCAGTGGCAGTATAGGGGGCCGGCAGGAATATATCTGTAAACGCATATTTTATCTGAATCCATGGCTGCGCCTACTGTTATTACGGCCAAAGTATCAGAAGGTTACGGCGTACAGACACCCGTTTAATCGCTGTCAGCAGACCCCGTATTGCGGTGATTATCTGCCCGCGCCTGCTTCAGTTTGCGGTACAGCGTGCGTTCACTGATGCCCAGTTTGTGAGCCAGTCTGGCATTGTCTCCCGGGTGACGGGCGGCCAGTTGGGTAAGATAAGCGCTCTCGAGCTGATCCAGTGGCATGATATCCGGCAGGCCATTGTGGGCAATCAGGGCTGCAGGATTGTTATCTGCAGCATGCTGATGCTGGCTGAACTGGTGCAGATTCAGGCGCAGGTGTTCGGGTTCAATCTGTGAGCCGTCACACAGCAGGATGGCGCGCTCAATGCGGTTGCGCAGCTCGCGGATATTGCCGGGAAAATCCTGCTGTATCAGCCAGTCGCAGGCTTCTTCTGAAAGCTGCAGAACACGGTGCTGGCTGAGTTGCTGCAACAGGTGAGTTGCCAGTGGAATGATGTCTTCCGGCCGCTCGCGCAGGGAGGGCAAAACCACCGGGAAAGGGCTGATGCGGTAATACAGATCCTGGCGGAAGGTGCCGGCGGCAACCATATCACCCAGTTGGCGGTGAGTAGCGCAAATCAGACGGAAATCGGCATGGCGCGGCGTAATACTGCCCACCGGACGGTAACTGCCGGATTCGATCAGACGCAATAACTTAACCTGCATTGGCAGCGGAATATCGCCGATTTCATCCAGAAATAACGTGCCACCACGGGCTGCTTCTACCAGTCCGGGTTTGCGGTGAGTGGCGCCGGTAAAAGCACCTTTTTCGTGCCCGAATAATTCACTTTCAAACAGACTTTCAGTCAGCCCTGAGCATTCTACGGTAACAAAGGGGCTGTTACGCCGCGGACTGTGACCGTGCAGATATTGTGCGGCCAGTTCTTTACCGGTGCCGGATTCGCCCAGCAGCAGGACGCTGATATCGCTGGCGGATGCACGGCTGAGCAGTTCCAGCATCTGGGTATAAGCGGGGCTGTAACCAACCATCTGTTGTTCAAACGGGCAGTCGCCATGCTGCACCGGATTCATAATTTCTACGAAGAAACGGATTTCGCCCTGCTCATCACGGATCGGGCTGATTTCAACATCCACATGCTCACGTCCGCGGGCCGTGTTGTGAATATGCAGAATGCGCTGACGCTGGCCACTTTCGAAACACTGACGCAGCGGGCAGGTTTCACCGGCCTGATCGCAGGGCACCTTGTAGCCATGGGATACGTCATAGCAGTGTCGGCCGACCACATCATCATTACCGGCGAATGTGTGGCGATAGGCTTCGTTGGCGGCACAGATTTCATAATCCGGACTGAGCAGTACGGCAGGTGCGGCAATGGCATCCAGCAAAGAAGAGATGGCAGGCAGAGAGCGGTAATGTGGATTGCTGAACATAACATGACGCCTGTGGCAGGTGGTGTGTCAAATCTGGCAGTCCGTCAGTAATTTGTAAAGCATTGCCTGGGATTTATCCTGCGGTGCAGGCCTTTCAGTACGTTTATCCGGATTGGCCTGCTCCTTGCTCTGCTCTGTGCCGCCCGGCGCGGCATATGGATAGTCAGCATCAGCATCCCTGCGACAAAGCATCGCAGTGCTGTTACTGATATATTGCTTTATGCTGATGAAGTTATTTTGGCGTTTTATGTTTCTGTCGCGCTGCAGAGGATCTGCCGGCCATTGCCGGCCTACGGTGTGCAACTTTTGCAAGAGAACGTTTATGGCAAAAAAATCCCTGTTTTCTGTACCTCTGGTGCGCGAGCTGATGGTCGTTCTGCTGATCAAGCTGGTGTTGATTTTTGCCATCCGCATTTTCTGGTTTTCTGACCCTGTGGACATGACCAATCCGCAGGATGCTGTTTCGCAACAATTCGGTCTTTCAACTATTACCCCCTCGCAATCGGAGGATCAGCAATGATCAGTGAGAGTCTCGTCGATTTATCGCGGCTGCAGTTTGCTATCACCGCGCTTTATCACTTTTTGTTTGTACCATTAACGCTGGGTCTGTCATTTATTCTGGCGATTATGGAATCTGCTTTCGTGATGACCGGTAAACAGGTCTATCAGGATATGGTGAAATTCTGGGGCAAGTTATTCGGTATTAACTTTGCCCTTGGTGTAACCACGGGCCTGACTATGGAATTCCAGTTCGGTACGAACTGGGCGTATTACTCGCATTATGTCGGTGACATCTTCGGTGCACCGCTGGCGATTGAGGGCCTGATGGCGTTCTTCCTCGAATCGACCTTTATTGGTTTATTCTTTTTTGGCTGGGACCGACTGACCCGCGTACAACATTTAATGGTGACTTGGCTGGTGGCGATTGGCTCCAATATGTCGGCGCTGTGGATTCTGATTGCCAATGGCTGGATGCAGAATCCGGTGGGTGCAGAATTTAATTACGAAACCATGCGCATGGAAATGACTGACTTTGCTGAGGTGATTTTTAACCCGGTAGCGCAGGTTAAATTTGTACATACCGTATCTGCCGGTTATGTCACCGGGGCGATGTTTGTGCTGGCAATTTCAGCGTATTACATGCTGAAAAAACGTGACCTTCCTTTTGCCCGCCGCTCTTTTGCCATTGCCGCAAGCTTCGGTTTTGCCTCCATTATCAGTGTGATTATTCTCGGCGATGAATCCGGTTACGAAATTGGTGATGTGCAGAAAACCAAACTGGCAGCGATTGAAGCCGAATGGCATACTCAGGAACCACCAGCAGATTTCACCCTGATTGGCTTCCCGAATCAGGAAACCATGGAAACCGATTACGCCGTTAAAATTCCGGGCGCACTGGGGTTAATTGCTACCCGTTCGGTGGATGAAGAAATTGTCGGTATTAAAGATTTGCTGAAGGAACACGAGCTGCGCATTCGTCGTGGTATCGAAGCTTATGCTCTGCTTGAAAAAATGCGTCATGGCGATAAGTCCGATCCGACGGTTGCAGCCTTTGATGCGTTAAAAGACGATCTTGGTTATGGCCTGTTGCTGAAGAAATACACCAACAATGTGGTCGATGCCACCGAAGAACAAATCAAACAGGCGGCGCAGGATACCATTCCGAAAGTGGCGCCTATGTTCTGGGCATTCCGTCTTATGGTTGGCCTTGGCTTCCTGATGCTGATTCTGATTTCACTATCGTTCTACTACAGCACACAACACAACGTGGAAACCAAAACCTGGTTGTTAAAAGCCCTGATTATTTCGTTACCGGCGCCATGGATTGCCTGTGAAGTAGGCTGGTTTGTCGCTGAATTCGGTCGCCAGCCATGGTCGATTGCCGAAGTGTTACCAACGCATTTATCGGTATCAACCCGTTCGGTGGAAGATCTGTATATGAGTCTGGCAGGGTTTATCGGTTTTTATACGCTGCTGTTAATTGTCGAAATGTATCTGATGATCCGCTTTGCCCGACTGGGGCCATCCAGTCTGCATACCGGCCGTTATCATTTTGAACAGAATCACGGTGCCGGTGCGGCTATCGCCCAGCCCCAGCAAGCTGTCGCCGATCAGGCATAAGGAGCAGAACATGGATTACGAAAGCCTTAAATTAATCTGGTGGGTATTAATTGGTGTGCTGCTGATTGGTTTTGCAGTAACCGACGGTTTCGATATGGGCGTAGGTGCCTTGTTACGTGTGCTCGGTAAAACTGACAGCGAGCGCCGCGTGATGCTGAATACCATTGGCCCGCACTGGGATGGTAATCAGGTGTGGTTTATTACCGCCGGTGGTGCCATTTTTGCGGCCTGGCCGGTGGTGTATGCCGTCGCATTTTCCGGTTTTTACTGGGCGCTGTTGCTGGTGTTATTTGCGCTGTTTTTCCGTCCGGTGGGTTTTGAGTACCGCTCGAAAATGGAAGATCCGCGCTGGCGCAGTGCCTGGGACTGGGGCCTGACCATTGGCGGCGCGGTTCCGGCACTGGTGTTTGGTGTGGCCTTCGGCAATTTATTCCTTGGCGTGCCCTTTACTCTGGATGAATTTATGCGCTCCACCTATACCGGTTCATTCTGGGCGCTGCTGAATCCGTTTGCGCTGGTGGCCGGTCTGGTCAGTCTTGGTATGCTGGCCATGCACGGTGCAACCTATCTGCAGATGCGTACCGATGGTGACCTGCACGAGCGCGCGCGGAAAATCTCCATGCTGCTGGCGATTATCGTTGCCGTACTTTTTGCCACGGCTGGCATCTGGATTTATGCGGGAATCGACGGGCTGGTGATTACCAGTACGATTAATACTGCCGCGGCCATGACGCCACTGGATAAAACCGTGGACGTCGCAGCGGGCGGCTGGCTGGAAAATTATTCCCGTTATCCGCTCATGATCAGCGCACCGGTAATCGCTTTTACCGGCCTGTTAATTACCGTGCTGATGTCTGCTGCTAACCGTGGTGCTCTGGCTTTTATCGGCAGCTCGCTGGCGGTAACCGGTATTATCTGTACCGCCGGGTTCAGTCTGTTCCCGTTCATTATGCCATCAAGCCTGGACCCTTCGTTCAGTCTGACGGTATGGGATGTGGTTTCCAGTCAGAAAACGCTGGGCATTATGTTCTGGGTGGCGATGTTCTTTGTACCGATTATTCTGCTCTATACCTCCTGGGGCTATTACAAAATGCGCGGTCGTTTGACCACGGCTTTTATCGAAGACAATAAATACAGCACTTACTGAGAAAGGAGACGATTTATGTGGTATTTCGCCTGGATTTTAGGGGTGTTGCTGGCCTGTTCTTTTGGTCTGATTAACGCCATGTGGCTGGAAATGAACGAAAACTTCGACCGCGATGCGGACCTGAAAGAGTAAGCCATGAACGCACCGGTGGATTACAAAGCTTACGGCCCGCTGTATGCGGGCTGGGCCCGGGCATTGTCATTGCTGGCAGCGCTCGGTTTATCGGGATTATTGCTGGTGGTGCCGCATGTGGTCGCCAGCGAAACCATGAATATTGACCATGGCCTGCTGTCGCTGTGCCTGTGGGGCATCAACGCCGGTTTTGTGCATGGTGTTGGCTATGTGCCGGAAATGAAAATCTGGCGTCTGGTGTTCAGCCCTTATATCGGCTGGCCACTGATGCTGGTTTGTGGCTGGTGGTGGATCGTCTGACAGCTGTTGTCTGGGTGTCGGGGCTGCCATACCGTCTGTATTTCTGTATGCTTATCTGGAAATGTAAAAGGAGAACTGACATGGCATTAAGCAAAGACGATTTATTGGCCGAAGCCCGCTCTGCGGTGAATCCTGTTGATGCCGCCGCCGCTGAGGCGTTGCTGGCGAACGGCGCAGTGGTACTCGATGTACGTGAGCCGGCGGAGTTTGATATGGGCCACCTGCCGGGTGCGGTTAACGTCCCGCGCGGTGTGCTGGAATTCCGTGTCGGTGATCACCCGGCGCTGACCAATCCCCAGGCCGAAATTCTGCTTTATTGTAAAAATGGCGGCCGCAGCACACTGGCAGCCTACACCCTGAAACGCATGGGGTTTGAGCAGGTGAAAATGCTGGTGGGTGGCTTCGATGGCTGGAGCGGCACCGTGCATAAAGTGGAAGTTGATCCAAGCGTGTACCGCTGAGGAGTTGCAGGCCATGGGAATGTTAAAACGCAGTGTGTTGCTGACTGCAATGCTTGGTCTGGCGCCGATTTGGGTGGTGGCTGCCGATAATGCTCAGCTGACTCAGGAAGCCCGGCAACAGACCAAAGCCTTTGCTCAGGCATTGCAGAAAACCCTGAAGCAGGGGATTCAGGCGAGCGGCCCTGAAGCGGCGATTCAGCTGTGCAATACCGAAGCTCCGGCCATTGCCGCCGGGCTGAGCCAGAATGGCTGGCAGGTGGCGCGCACCTCAACAAAAATCCGCAACCCGGATAATGTTGCTGATGATTGGGAACTGCAGACGCTGGAAGATTTTTCCCGCCGGCTGCAGGCCGGTGAAGACCCAGCGGGCATTGAAGCGACGACCGTTGCCGATGGCGAATTCCGTTATATGAAAGCCATTCCAACGGCGCCGCTGTGTCTGACCTGTCATGGCTCACAACTGGCACCGGCGGTAACCGCCAAGCTGGACGAGTTGTATCCTGCCGATCAGGCACGCGGCTTTAATGCCGGCGATCTGCGTGGTGCTTTCACTTTGCGTAAAACACTGGAGGAATAACGTGTCGGAACACCGTATTGATATTCGCTGGGAAAAACAGGGTGAGTTTTCCCATGAGGGATTTGAGCGCCGCCATAATATTCAGTTTTTACCTCAAGTCAGTCTGACCGCAGGCGGGGCCGGTAACGATTTCGGTGCCGACCCTGAACAGATGCTGGCGGCGGCAATGGCCAGCTGCCATATGCAGACCTTTCTGGCACTGGCGGCGAAAAAGCGCCTGCAGGTGTTGTCGTATGAAGATTCGGCGGTGGCGGAAATGGAGCAGCGCGACGATGGAAAATTCTGGGTTGCCCGTATTCGTCTGAATCCGAAGGTGGTTTTCAGCGGCGATAAACAACCGGATGAAGCGGCGGTGATCGCCATGCACGATAAAGCACACCAGCATTGTTTTATTGCTAACTCCACTACCAGCGACGTTCAGGTTAACCCGCTGTTCTGAGTGCTGTAAGCGGCGCCGATTGCCTTTATGGGTGATCTGCGTCGCCTTTTACCGTTAAGATTCAGCTACTCTTTTACGTAACCAATGTTTATCAAGTGGTTTACCTGACGGTGCTGAACTGAGCTTTGATGATTCTCTCCTTTTCTAAAATGGTCGGCCTCTCCGGCGTTGATAACAACGAAAATGCCCGCGCCCGGCGCATTGGCCGTATGTTTGAATGGCCGATGATTCTGATCGCCTTCTGGATTGTATTCGAGTGGTATCTCGAAGCCCGCGCCGATGGCCCACTGCCGTACACCTACATTACCGACTGGTTTTTATGGACTTTCTTTTTGCTGGAAACCCTGGTACTGACCGCGGTGGTGGACGATAAGGCGCGCTATTTACGTAATAACTGGAGCAACCTGGTGATTGTGATTGCCGGTATGCCGTTGCTCTGGCAGGCCTTTCCCCACGCCGGTGGCTTACGTGCACTGCGATTGCTGGCGATGTTCACCATGCTGATGAATATGTCCGGCTCGTTCCAGAAAATTATGGGAAGAAATCACCTCGGGCCGACCCTGATGGTGAGTTTCATCATCATCATTATGGCCGGCACCTTAATGGCGGTGATTGATCCCAATGTGCAGACACCGATGGATGGTATCTGGTGGGCCTGGGTAACGGTAACCACCGTGGGCTATGGCGATATTGTGCCGGGCAGCACCGCCGGGCGTTTATTCGGGTCGGTACTGATTCTGATGGGAATTGGTTTATTTTCGATGATGACCGCCAGCTTTTCTGCGTTTTTTATGCAGCAGGAAGAAGAAGACCTGATTGCCAAAGAAACGGCGAATGCCGACCGGCTGGCTAAAATGGAAAGCCGTATGGAGCAGCTGGAAACCAAACTGGATCAGCTGCTGACCATTGCCCTGGAAGCTGAGCAGCAACGCCGTGAACAGGGACGCGACCTGGATGGTGGCGAGCGTTAATCAGTCTGTTCTGCGCACTGGATACATTGGGTTGTGTAAGGAACGGCCTGCAGGCGCTTTTCGTCAATCGTATTTCCACATTCGCTGCATTCGCCATAAATTCCTGCATCCAGACGCGCCAGTGCCTGATTGATCATCGTGATCTCGTGTAAAGATTCACCGGCAATGGCATGCAGTACATCGTCATTTTCCCGCTCTACCGCTTGTTCGGCAAAATCTGCGGACAAAGGCTCATCGCGGTGACTGGCATCACGCTCAACCTTACTGGCGCGGTTTTCCAGCATGGCTTTACGCTGTGTTAACACTTGTCTGATGGCGCTGGTATCCATATCACTTTCCTTTGTTAGCTTTACTTCAGGCTAGGCCAGAGGAGGGTTTTTCTCCTTGATGTGCATCAGGAAGCTGGCAACTTCCTGCGCTGAGGGCGGATGGCTTAGCCTACACTGTGCCAAACGGCGGAGAGGCACGTTATGGAAGATCCACTCTATCTGAATGATCCCTATCAGGCTCTGGGACAGAAAATGCATTTTATGCAGCGACTGGAGCGTCTTTACCGGGTATTGCGCGAGCAGTATGAGGGCGTGCAGCGTTTTGCGCTGGTGCTGTACAACCCTGAAGATGGGCTGCTGTCGACTTTTGTTTATGAAAGCGATGACACCTCGCCGCTGTTAGGTTACAGCGTGCGGCTGGATGACGTGCCGTCACTGCAGGCTCTGGCCGATAAACCGGCTTTGCGGGTGGTTAATGACATGCGCTGCTTCCGTCATAAGAGTTTGTCTGTTCACACCGCAGCATTGTTGTCGCAGGGCTACCGGGCGAGCCTCACCATGCCGGTATTCCATGATGGTGCTTTGCTGGGATTTCTGTTCCTGAACTCACTGCAGCGGCATTATTTTTCTGAGCAGAAAATTGCCTACTGCAACCTGTGGGCACATCTGGTTGGCCAGTTGCTGGTGCGCGAACATGATGCGGTTTCCCGTATGCAGGCGCTGGTAAAATTTGCCACCGACGTCAGCGGTCGCCGTTCGGTAGAAACCGATGCCCATGTGCGGCGCATGGCTGCCTATGCGCGCATGATTGCCCGCGCACTGCAGAAAAAACTGCAGTTAAGCGATGCCTTTATCGAATATCTGGCGCTGTTCGCTCCTCTGCATGACATCGGTAAAATTGCCATTCCCGACAGTATTCTGCACAAAGCCGGCCCGCTGACGGCGGACGAATTCGAGCGAATGAAATCCCATGTGAAAGTCGGGCGCGATATTGTCGACCAGGCTCTGGAGCATTTTGCGCTCGGCGATATGGAGCACACAGAAATGCTGCGCAACATTGTGCAGTATCACCATGAAAAACTGAATGGCAGTGGTTATCTGGGGGCAGAAGGCGATGACGTACCGCTGGAAGCACGGATTATTGCGGTGGCCGATATTCTTGATGCCTTGTTAAACCGGCGCAGCTACAAGGAAGCCTGGCCACAGGACAAAGTCTTCGCTGAATTACAGCAAATGGCGGCGCACAACGAGCTCGATCAGGCTTGTGTGGATGCCGTGTTAAAGCATCCACAACAGGTTGATGATATTCAGCGACGCTATCCGTCCTGAGTCTGCTCAGGACTGTTCCAGCAATTCAATCGCCAGACGGACAAAGTCTTTGGAGCTGAGCAGACCGATCAGATGATTTTCACTGTCGGTAACCAGTAAGCAACCCTGACGGCTGTTGCGTAACTGCTGACCGGCGACGGTCAGTGGCATATCGGCCGGAATGGTTTGTACATCGGTATTAATGCAGGAGCTCAGTTTGGTTTGTGCCAGATACGTCTGCAGATTATGCGCGCCAAATTTATCGGTAATACGGAATGCTTCGGTTAAAAATTCTTTCTGACTGAGCAGGCCGAATATTTTCCCTTCTGCATCAACTACCGGAATGTGGCGAACCTGATGGCGCCCCATCGTTTGTTCAGCATCCTGCAGGGTATCGTCGGGCAGGTGAGTAAGCAGTTCGCGGGTCATCAGGTCGCTGACCAGTTTCATAGCATGTTCCTGTAAAAGTACGCCGGACGGAGCAGCCGCTACGGCGGTGTGGTTGTGTATTGTTTATCAGTAAAGCAGGAAATAGCCGGAGTGCTATGCTGAAACTATTCAAAGGAGGGTGGTATGAGCATCAATAATCACATTCGTAATTACTATGAACAGCTGGTTGCCGAAGAGATCCTGCGTCGTTTACATGGCCAGTCGCCAGCGGTCAGCATCGAACATATGGCTGATATCGCCTGTGTTGCTCTTAACCGACTTCCTCCCCGCTATATCCGCTTTGAGGTGGATATGGCGTTTTTTATGACTCCGGATGAACTGGTGAAAACCAATAACAGTGTGACGGAGGCCGTCACGGAGGCTATCGCTTTCGTCGAAAAACACCGGCGTGAAGAAGACGAGTAGTGACCTTTTCTTTACATAATGTAAAGAAACACTCCAGCTGCTTGAAACTACAGCACTTTTTCTCCGACACTGGACCCCGGACCCGGGGGGACGTATGAATCTGTTATTAGTTGATGACGATCAGGAGCTGTGCGCATTACTGCGCCGCTACCTTGAGCGTGAATTATTTAAAGTGACAACGGTACACACCGCAGACGAAGGATTGAGTGAAGCACTGACCGGCAAATACCAGGCAGTGATTCTGGATATTATGCTGCCGGGTGGTAACGGCTTGGAGATTCTGCGCAGTATCCGTCAGCGCAGTGACCTGCCGGTTATTATGCTGACGGCCAAAGGGGACGAACTGGACCGTATCGAGGGGCTGGAAATCGGCGCCGATGATTATCTGCCCAAACCCTGTAACCCGCGTGAGTTATCCGCCCGCCTGCGTTCAGTCTTACGCCGTAATCGCTCCGCCGAAGTGGTATCTGCCAACATTGAGCTGGATGAGCTGGTGATTGATCTCGACCAGCATCAGGTATTGCGCAACAACGAAGCGGTCGAATTAACGGTGACGGAATTTAATATCCTCAGTGTGCTGGCCCGTGATGCCGGCAAAGTGGTGGAAAAGAACCGTCTGGCAGAGCAGTCCATGCAACGCTCTCTGACGCTGTTTGACCGCAGTCTGGATATGCATCTGAGCAATTTGCGTAAAAAACTCGGACCCAACCGTAACGGCGATGCCCGTATCCGTACCATTCGTGGCGTTGGCTACATGTACGCTCCGGAACAGGAGATGGCTCAGGCCTGATTCGTGCGCGGCATTTTTATCCGGATCTATCTCGCCTTCATGGTCACCAGTCTGGTGGCCACGCTGGTGACCCTGTTACTGGCAATGTATTACCGCCAGTGGTCGAACGACTCCGTTAACCTGATTGCGCCAACCGGCGGGTATATCTCCGCAGCTGAACTGATTCTGCAGCGTGGCGGTGAGCCTCTGCTGCTCGAATGGCTGTTAACCTTCGAGCGTCATCCCAGTGTGAACGCTTATGTGTTTGATGATCAGGGCATCAGCCTGCTGCCCAATGTGCCGGCTGACGTGCTTGAATATGCCTTTGCCTCTGACTCTTATCAGGCGCGGGTTAACCCGCTTGGGCAAACTGAAATCCTGGTGAAAGCACCACTGCAGAGTCATGACGGCCGGGTTTATCTGCTGGTGGTGGAATTCCTCCATCCGCTCGCGGTGTTTAACCTGCCGGCCTATCTCGGCTGGGGTTTTCTGGCATCGCTGTTGTTATTTGCCATTTGGGGTTTTGTACTGTCGCGCTATATGGCGCGGCCATTACTGTCTTTACAGCGCAGTGTGCGCGCCTTTGCCGATGGCCAGTGGCCGGTGCGGATTGCGCCGAAGTTATTACTGCGGCGTGATGAAATAGGCGAGCTGGGGCGTGAGTTCGGGCAGATGGCCGAGCGTCTGCAGCGCCTGATTTCCGATCAGCGCCAGCTGTTGCGCGATGTTTCCCATGAGCTGCGCTCGCCGCTTGCCCGCACTGCCGTGGCGCTGGAACTGGCGCGGCTGGATGCGATACCGGAACAGGTGGAATATCTGGACCGTATTGAGCTGGAAACTCAGCGCCTGAATGAACTGATTGAAGATCTGCTGAGTATGGCCCGGCTTGAAACTGTGCAGGATTACAGCCACTGGCAAACGGTCGATTGTACTGCGTTGCTGCAGCAGGTCGCCGCTGATGCACGCTTTGAGCGACCACAGAATGTCTTGCAACTGAATGTGCCGGCAGATGCCGTCAGGGTGCAGGGGGATCCCCGCCTGCTGACATCGGCGGTTGAAAATATTGTCCGTAATGCATTGCTGCATACCGCAGCCGGCACATCGGTCGATATCGATCTGAGCAGCAGGGACGGCCAGATACAGATTGCGGTGCGTGATCATGGGCCCGGCGTGCCGGAGCATCTGCTGGCCGATTTATTAAGACCCTTTGTTCGCAGTGAACAGGCCCGCGAACGTAGCCCCGACAGCCTGAACAGTGGGCACCGCGGTTTTGGCCTGGGCCTGGCAATTGCTGATCGTGTTATTCGTCACCACGGTGGTGACCTGCGCCTGAGTAATCATGAGCAGGGTGGGTTGGTGGTTACTATCAGGCTCCGGCAGAGGTCAGCGGCAGATGGCTGAAATGGCACTTTACGTCCCTTTTACGCCTGCAGGGCTGGGTATTTGCGGCAGCCTGCCGTTAAAATCCATGAATTCTTGTTACGGGGTTTGTCTGTGAGGTTATCGGGCTTATTGTTATGTTGTTGCGTCTGGACGGCTCATGCCGCGCCTGATGTACACATATTGCCAGCAGAACCCGCCTCTGTTCAGCCACCTGTGCAACATCCCGGACTGCAGCTGGAATGGAACAACAGCCGCCCGGAGCAGCGTCAGGCCCTCGATAATTTCTATCGCTCAATACAGAACATGCAGGTGCAGGAACAGGCCATACAGCGTATGGAACGCCAGCAACGCATCGAACAGCTGCGCGGCATGTCGCCTGAGCAGCGTCAGCAACAATTCCTCAACTTCGTTCAGCAACAGCAGCTTGCCCCCGGGCGCTGATCCTCTTCTTTTCCCAAGCTCTTTCCGGATTATCTGCGCAGGTCGCCAGTTGGCGGGTCAGGCATTAGAATGCGTGTTTTTATTTTTCCGGATCTGGTTATGAAAACGCGTATTACTGAACTGCTGGGCATTGAGCATCCATTGCTGCTGCCTGGTATGAGCTGGATTTCTACCCCTGAGCTGGTGGCCGCTGTCTCCAATGCCGGTGGCCTGGGAATTCTTGCCAGTGGTCCGCTGACGGTCGGTGAAACCCGTGCGGCTATTCAGCGTATCCGCGAACTGACAGATAAGCCTTTTGGTATCGGCGTTACCCTGCTGATGCCAGGCGCGAAAGAAAACGCCGAAGTCGCGCTGGAAGAAAAAGTACCGGTCATCAACTTCTCTCTGGGCAAAGGCGACTGGCTGGTTAAACGCGCCCATGAATATGGCGGCAAGGTGATTGCGACCGTCGTCAGCGAAAAACATGCGCTGTCGGCTCAGTCGATTGGCGCCGATGCTTTGCTGGTTACCGGCCATGAAGCAGCGGCCCATGGTGGTGACGTTACCTCGCTGGTGCTGGTGCCTGCCATCGCGGCCAAAGTCAGTATTCCGGTGATTGCTACCGGTGGTTTTGCCGATGGTCGCGGCCTGCTGGCGGCGCTGGCGCTGGGTGCCGAGGCAGTAGCTATGGGCTCACGTTTTGCCACCAGTGCAGAAAGCCCGCTGCATCAGAAAACCAAAGAAGCCGTGGTTGCACGTAGCGAGCAGGACACTATCTATTCGAAAAACTTTGATGGTATTCCGGCGCGGGTAATGCGCACACCACGATCGATCAAAGCGACCCGTAAACCGATGAATTTCCTGCTGGCCTGTTGGGAAGCGACGCGTGCTGCACGTATGGTCAAGCAGCCGGTATGGAAAGTGATGGTTGGTATGCTGGCGATGATGGATAAGGTCAAGCTACTGGCCTATTTCGGCGCCAGCGTGCCGCGTCTGAAAGCAGCAACCATTGACGGTGACCTGCAGCAGGGCGTGCAGTTTATCGGCCAGACTCAGGGTCTGATTCATGATATGCCGGGTGTTGAAGAGATCGTGCAGCGGGTGCTGCGTGAAGCTGAAGAAATCCATCAGCAGCAACAACGCTTCTGGCAGTGAGGATTTGTGCCGTTTCGTAACGAAGCTTCTACACTGAAGTCATTTCGTTACGTTACGGCATTTATGGTTAACTCCTTCTCCCGGGAACACAAGCGCCTGAAATACAGCTATGTGCTGTTTGCGGTACTCACCTCTCTGGCTTTACTGCTGTTGCTGCTGGCAGCCGGGCAGAGTGAGTGGCGCAGGCTGCAGCAGAAGTTCAGTGCTGACACTTCGGTGGTCAGTCAGTTTGTGCGTGAGAAAATGCTGCAGAATGAGACGCTGTTGCTGGCGTTATCGACCTACTTCTCCGGCACACAATCGCCCGATATAAATGCAGTGCAGCGCTATGCCGCGACCATGCAGCAACGCTTTCCCCATGTCAGTATGTTTCAGTCAGCGCTGTATCTGCAGAACGGATCATCGCTGCAGGTCTTCCGCCAGATAATGCAGGAACAACAATTACCGGATAACGTTAAAAGCCTGCGCCGCGGACGATATCTGGAAAGTATCAGCCCGTCGGAACATAAGGCTTTGCCGGTGATTATGGTTTTCCCGGATAACGCCGAAAGTCTGGTGGTGGGGCTGGATCTGTTTACGGTGGACTTTATTGCACGTCGTCTTCCTGCGCAGCAGCAAAGCAGGATTACTCTGTCTGAGCCGTTTACCCTGCTTGATGAGAACCCGGTCGTGGTAATGATGCTGCCGGTCAGCAATGCACAGGGCATTACTTATCTGAGCCTGCTGGTGGTTGAAGTTTCCAACCTGCTGCCGCCGGAGCAATCTTATTACAGCCGGATGTCGTTCCGCCTGCAGGTCGCGCAGGATCAGGGAGATGCATTTCCGCTGTTGAGCCATGCGCTGCCATCTGCCGGCCTTGCGCTGGCACAATTACGCCAGCAGCAGACGCTGCCGTTTACCGGCTTTCAGTTGCTGGCGGAGTATGAGCGTCCGCTTGGCATAACCGATATTAATTGGGGCTGGCTGGTTTTGCTGGCGCTGGCTTTGCCGTTGTCATTACTGCTGTGCTGGCGGCTGTACCGGGTGCATCGTCGCCAGGCTGAAGGGCTGGAGTATCAGCATCAGCTGCTGTACCGCAAAGCCAATTACGATGAACTTACTGGTCTGCCCAATCGTTATCATTTTGAAGATTATGCCAGCCGGCTGCTCTCCAGTGCCGAGCGCAGCGGTACGCATCTGGCTATTCTGTTTATCGACCTTAACGGCTTTAAACGCATCAATGATGAGATGGGGCATGCCGCCGGAGATAGCGTGCTGGCTGCCGTAGGCACGGCGCTGAACAAGCTGATACGCCGTGGTGATATGGCTGCCCGCCTTGGGGGAGATGAGTTTGTCGTACTCGTCGACCCGATTTCTGACAATGATCAGCTGAACAGCGTGATCGATAAGCTGCACAGGCTGATAGCCAATGCCCACTACGAGCACAGCAAACGTTACCCTCTGTCAGCCAGCCTGGGCTGCGCCTTTACCGAGATTCATGGCTATGATCTGCGCAACCTGTTGCGGGTGGCGGATATGGCGATGTATCACGACAAACAGCATCCGCGGACAGTCTGACGCTTTTCCCTTAACCTGACTTTCCTGCCTGCTTTTGAGGGTGTCTGGAACGATAGAACAATTTTCTGGGCGCGATTTGTCTATGCTGGCCTTCTCCGTCTTCGACCATAGCCTTGGGTGTTGTGGCTGACCCGTCTTGCCCTACCGCTCTTGTGGTGCTGACCTACACTGAGTTCGCTTTTGCAGTATCAGGGAACCTTCCCGTTCAGCGCAGTACGGGCAGAAGTGCGGTTTCCAACAAAAATAACAAATTCAAGGAACGCTCATGCTAAGCAAAATACTCTCTGTGGCAGCACTGTCTGCCGTGCTGTTTTCGGCCCAGGTGTCGGCAATGTCGGCAACCCCGGAAAGTGGTTACACCGCCACCAAATACCCCATCGTTCTGACTCATGGCCTGTATGGCTTCGACAGTCTGCTGGGTGTTGATTACTGGTATAAAGTCCCGGAAACCCTGCAAAAGGATGGCGCGCGGGTGTTTGTCACCACCGTGTCTAACTCCAACTCACCGGAAATCCGCGGTGAACAGCTGATTCCGCAGATTGAGCAGATTCTGGCCATTACCGGTGCTGAAAAAGTTAACCTGATCGGTCACAGTCATGGTGGCCCGACCACCCGTTATGTGGCTTCTGTGCGCCCGGATCTGATTGCTTCGGTAACCACCATTGCCGGTGTTAACCGCGGCACGCCGGTCGCTGAAACCCTGAACGACTGGGCCAATGGTTCGACGGCGTTCGAAGGTCTGATTTCGGCACTGGGTAACGCTCTGGCGGAAACCATTAACTTCCTGTCCGGCGGTGATTACGATCAGGATATCCTGATGTCTATGCGTTCCATGACCTTTGCGGAAACCGCAGCCTTTAACCAGCAGCATCCGGGCGGCATTCCGACCACTGCCTGTGGTGAAGGGGACTATCAGTACAATGGAGTGCGCTACTACTCCTGGAGTGGTGCCAAGCCGCTGACCAACGTGCTCGACCCGCTTGATCTGCTGACCGGTACGACCAGCCTGTTCTTCCCGGCAGGAGAGAAAAACGATGGTCTGGTGGGTTCCTGTTCCAGTCGTCTGGGGATGGTGATCCGTGATGATTTCCGCATGAACCATCTGGATGAAGTAAACCAGACTCTGGGTCTGCATGATCTGACCGAAACCGATCCGCTGACCGTTTTCCGTACTCACGCCAACCGTCTGAAAAACATCGGGCTGTAAATCATGAAGCCACTTCACGGTGCATTGGGTATCACACTGTCGGCAGTGGCGGTCGTCCTGCTGGTTTTCGCCATGCAGGACGGCGATCTGGTGCAGAGGGCTGAATTTCAGCCCGCTGCAGCGGAAAACGATCAGGCTATTGCTACCCCTCTGGTTTTACCGCAGGCAGGTACTGTCGATACCAAAAATGTAATGACCTTCCGCGGTGCCAGTGTGGATGGTTATCTGCGTACCGACCATCGTGGGCAGTTGGTTGTTGATATACAGCTGCGTCACTGGATGGATTTTTATCTGTCGGCTCAGGGTGAAGTACCACTGGATGATCTGCTGCAGACCATGCGCAGTCAGATTGCAGGTCTGCCTGAGCCCGGGCAGTCGCAGGCATTAAAAATCATGGACGAATATCTTGGATATCTGGCGGCTCTGGGTGATTACGACCGGGATGCGGAAAAGCGTGTCAGCCAGTCGGGTATGGATGAGCTGGCCGCACGAGTTGCCTGGCAACAGCGTCTGCGCCGGGAATGGCTGGAACCCAACGTCGTGGAAGCATTCTTTCACGCCGACGAAATTATGGACAACTACACCCTGGCGCGTCAGCAGCTGCGCGCACAGGGTGCCGATGAAGCACAGCTGGCTGCACTCGACAGCAGCCTGCCGCCAGAGTTGCAGCACATGCGTGAGCAGTCACAACAGGTGCTGAGCTTACAACAGCAGGAGCAACAGCTGCGTCAGCAGGGAGCTTCGGCTGCCGTCGTTCAGCAATGGCGCGAACAACAATATGGCAAAGAGGCCGCCGAGCGACTGGCCGGTGTTGATCAGCAACAGCAGCAGTGGCAGCAGCGGTTAAAAGATTACCAGCAATACCGTGATTCACTGGCTTTGCAGGGGCTGGATAATCAGGACCGTGAGATGTTGCTCAGAACCTATCGCAGTCGTCACTTTTCGGATACTGAGCAAAAACGCCTGAACGCGGCCCTAACGCTTCTCGCTGGCGAATAACATATCGGCCTGCTGCAGCAGTTGCTGCAGTGGGCTGAATAACGCCGGCACTGCCAATATAATATTCTCTCCGCACAGTTGCGGATTTACTCCCTCAGGTAAGGCATGAATATGGCCGAACTGTACGCCGGCTTCGCGTGCAATTAATTGTGCGGCGGCAAAATCCCAGGGCTTAACCGTTTCGTAATAGGCGTCCAGCCGGCCGCAGGCCACCCAGCAGATATCCAGTGCGGCTGAGCCCAGACGGCGAATATCCGCACACTGCGTCAAAACCGCCCGCAGGCGCTGAATCAGCTGGGGAATATCGTGTTTATCATAAGGAAAGCCGGTCGCAATGAGTGCCCGGCGCATATCCTGTGTTGTTGCACACTGAATCGGGAGTTGATTCAGCCATGCTCCGCCACCGTTAACGGCACTGAATGTCTCGTTCAGAAAGGGGTTATGCACAACCGCGACCTGAGCTTTGCCCTGATGATAATAGGCAATTGAAATAGCCACCTGTGGATGCAGGTGGGCGTAATTCACCGTGCCGTCGATAGGGTCGATTACCCACAGGTGCTCACAGTCGGTCGGATTATCCGGCGCCAGTTCTTCGGACAGAATCTGGTGATCCGGAAAGTGAGCAAGAATGCCATCACGGATAATCTGATCCGCGGCAACGTCGGCCTGAGTTACCAGCTCTGTTCCCTGTTTAAACTGAATATCCAGCTGGTGGCGTTGCTGGGCGATTGCGTTGCCGGCCTTTTGCGCAAGCTGCAGGGCCGTATCGTACAGTGTCTGACTGTCGATCTGGGACTGATCCATTCAGGAATTCTCATATTGATAATTAAAACCGCTTGCCGCTGCCGGATATTTTACCCGGCACAAAACACTATTGTTGCTGTAATGATTTCTGCAGTGGCGGTTTCTGTTCCAGATAACGCTGGCGGAAAACATCCGCTGGTACCGGTTTGCTGAAATAGTATCCCTGATAACTGTCACAGGCCAGCGCCTGCAGCAGCGCCAGTTGCTGGTGGTTTTCAACCCCCTCGGCCACAAGTTCAAGGCGCAGGGTTTTGGCCAGTGCAATAATGGCCCGGACGATCGCTTCATCTTCCGGGTCATTATTAATTTCGTTGATAAAAGCCCGGTCGATTTTCAGCTTACTGATCGGGAACTGCTTCAGATAACTCAGCGATGAGTAGCCTGTACCAAAATCATCCATCGCAAAGCGCACACCCAGCTTATTGATGTTATCCAGAATCCTCAGATTTTCCTGAACATTATCCAGCAGTAAGCTCTCGGTGATTTCCAGCTCCAGATATTTCGCCTCCAGCCGGCTGATGTTCAGAATTTCCTGTGTGCGTAACACAAAGGCATCATCTAACTGGCGTACAGAAACGTTAACCGAAATAGTCATATCCAGAGCGAAGGTGTTATTCCACTCGCGGAATTGCTTACAGGCTTCCAGTAATGCCCAATCACCAATTTCCCGGATCAGGCCCGTCTCTTCAGCAATCGGAATAAAATCGGCGGGAGACACTATACCGGCACTTGGGTGTATCCAGCGGATCAGTGCTTCGGCACCCAGAAGGCGATTATCAAAGGTGCTGACCTGAGGTTGATAATAAAGCTCGAATTCCTGATTTTTAACTGCGCGGCGCAGTTCATTTTCCAGCGTCAGACGGGAATTTACTTTCTGGTTCATTTCTTCGGTATAAAACTGATAGCAATTGCCGCCGCGGGATTTTGCCTGATACATGGCGGTGTCAGCATTGCGCAGAAGAATATAAGATTCGCTGGAGTCATCGGGGCAAACACTGATGCCGACGCTGCAACTGGTTGATAATTTATAGTGGTCAAGTTGATACGTCTGGCTGACCGCACTGATAATACGTTCCGCCAGATGTTCAATTTCCAGCGAGCTTTCCGGCTCGTTCATCATGACAATGAATTCGTCACCGCCCAGTCTTGCCACCATGTGTTTGGGGCCAACCAGATGACGTAAACGATCTGCGACGAGTTTTAATAAACGGTCACCGACCTGATGGCCGAGCGAATCATTAACGGTTTTGAAACGGTCAAGATCAATAAACAGCAGGGCAATTTTTCCGCTGCCTGGGGTCAGCTCTTCAATTGAGTTCATCAGCTCGTCATTGAAATAATAACGATTGAACAGTTCGGTAAGAGGATCTCGGGTAGCGAGATACTCAACATGCTGCTGTGACAGGGTATGGTCGGTAATATCAATTAACAGCCCTTCCAGTTGGCAGGGATTTTGTTTGCTAAAGACAACCTGACCGCGATCCATAATCCATTTCAGTTCATGTTGCCGCGTCTGAATGCGGTAGATGATTTTATAGGGCTTGCCACTGCTGCAATGGCTGTCAATTTCCTGCAGGTATTTTTCCTGATCATCGGGATGAATAAGCGCGAGCAGGCTGTGGCGTCCGGCGTGTTCATTGGCAGTATCACTGAAGATCTGCAGGTCTCCATTGCTGATAAAATCAAGCAGATGCTCAGGCAGGCTGATCTGGTAAATGCTTCCGGGAATATTACTCATCAGCATATCGATGATTTTCCCTTTCTCGCTGAGCGCGCGGGCTTCCTGCGAGTAGCGGCGTTCATTTTGCTGCGTATTTTTAAGGGTATGGCGGTAACTGCGCCAGGCTGCTGCCAGCAGTATGCCGAAAAACAACAGCGGCCAGGCGATGTCTTCCAGCCACAGGGTGAGTAATGAGGCCATGGGCAGTGAGATAATCTGCAGCAATTGTGACTGCGGATCGAAGCTGACCACCCCCAGGCGTTTACTGCCATCAAATTCAGTCTTATTGGAAAAATAGGTAAAACCCGAAGTGCCCGGAGCGGGGATATTCAGGTTCTTTTGTTGCCGGTCACTGATACGGGTACCGATGATTTGCTGGCGGCTGACAGGTAACGGGGATGCGAGCAGTAAAATACCATCAGGGCTGAGCAGACGCTGTGCTGAATGTTCCAGACTGCCGGAAGCTGGCCATTGCAGGTTGTTGTTACTGGTTGAGGTCAGCAGGCAGATAACCCGTGCAACCTTTTGTGACACGGGTAAACAGTAGGGCAGGTAACGGCCCTTATTAATCAGCATGGTGCTGATAAAACGGGGATTCTGCTGTTGTTGCAGCAGATTCAGATCCTCAGCACGGATATCCGGTGGTGACTGCTGGATGTCTGTGCTGTCAAAGGAGCTTGCCAGCAGCTGGCCGTCGGCAGAATACAGGGCGATATGGCTGTATAACGGTCGTGGTTTATGTTGCTGGCGGACCCACAGAGACCAGTCCTGCAGACTCTGTGCTGGCAGGTTCTGTTGCAGGCTAACCAGTTGAGACGTCAGCTGTTGTTGCAGCAGGCGGGTGTTGTTCTGGGCGACAGTCGCCAGGGCTTCGAGCTGAGCCAGAGTGCGCTGGCGGTTGGTTTCCCAGCTGCCGGACAGGTAGAGCAGAAGCAATACGGCAAGCAGGAGTAGTCCTGGCAGCAAGTAGGTTTGCCGTGCCTGTATGGCTCGCAGTCTGCTCAAATAGCGGCTGAACATAGCATCGATCCCTGATTATCCGGAGCATCAGGCAGAATGCCGCAGGCCCCTCAGGAATGGAGTATAGAAGTCAGTCGTTGTTAGTGCTCAGATACTCACTTAACCAACCGTTCAGCACTGACAGTACGGCATCGCGCATCAGAGGTTGTGCGGCACTGGTCGGGTGGATGCCATCAGGCTGCATCAGCTCTGCTTTGGTGGCGATACCTTCCAGCAGAAATGGCAGCAGCAGGGTGTTTTGTTGTGTGGCCAATTCAGCGAACACCGCCTGAAAGGCGCTGGCATATCGCGCACCATAGTTAGGCGGAATCTGCATGCCCAGTAAGAGAACGTCGCTGTTTGCCTGATTGGAAAGCATGATCATGCGTTGCAGGTTTTTTTCGATGACACGCACCGGAGTGCCGCGCAGGCCATCATTACCGCCCAGCTCGATAATCGTCAGATTTGGCTGATGCTGCTGCAGCAGTGCGGACAGGCGTGTCAGGCCGCCGCCGGTGGTGTCACCACTGATGCTGGCGTTAATCACCTGAACTGCGGGAACGCGCTGTTGCAGCGATTCCTTTAATAAAGCGACCCAGCCCTGTTGCACCGGCACGCCAAATCCGGCACTAATGCTGTCACCAACGACCAGAATCCGCGGTTCTGCCTGTACACTCATGGGCAGAGCCAGAAGTATTAACAACGGCAAAGGGAGAGTGACTTTGACGGACAGTGTGAGCAACAGCCTGAATCGCGCAACGACAGATGATATCAGCGGGCGTGACAGAACAGCGACAGACAGCAAGAAAGCAGACACCGGGTTTTCTCTCCGTATTCAGCAGCTGGGCAAAGAAGTGGATACCGGCGCCCAGCAGCTGACCATCTTGCAGGCTGTGAATATTGAGATCAAGTCGGGCGAGAGCGTGGCCATTGTCGGCGCCTCCGGCAGTGGTAAATCAACCCTGCTGGGCATTATGGCCGGACTGGATCTGCCGACCACGGGCAGTGTTGAGTTGCTGGGCCATGAGCTGGGCGCGCTGGATGAAGATCAGCGCGCCGCGGTGCGGGCGCAGGGTGTCAGCTTTGTGTTCCAGAACTTCCAGCTGTTACCGGGGCTGACGGCGCTGGAGAACGTGATGCTGCCGCTGGAGATCCGTGGTGTGCGTAACGCCCGTGACGAAGCCCGGCAATTGCTGACGCAGGTGGGGCTGGGCGAACGGCAGCTGCATTACCCGACGCAATTGTCTGGCGGCGAGCAGCAACGGGTTGCTATTGCCCGCGCCTTTGCCGGCAAACCTGCGATTCTGTTTGCCGATGAACCCACCGGTAATCTCGACAGCAAAACCGGCGCGCAGATCGAAGATCTGTTATTTGAGCTGAATCAGGCCGGCGGCACCACGCTGGTGCTGGTGACCCACGATGAACGGCTGGCGCAACGTTGCCAGCGCCGGGTGCATATGAACGCTGGCCGGCTGGAGGCGTTATGACGCTGTACCGTCAATGGCTGCTGGCGCTGCGCCTGCTGTTGCGCGAGGCCCGCAGCGGTGAACTGACCCTGATTCTCGCGGCCCTGCTGATTGCCGTCACCTCCACCACCGCCATTGCCCTGTTCAGTGCCCGTCTCGATCTGGCGATGCAGTCCCGCTCCAACGATTTACTCGGTGCTGATCTGCGCCTGCAGTCGACCAGCCAGATTGATCCGGCCTGGCAGGAAGAAGCGCAGAGGTTAGGGCTGAGCACCAGCCAGACCCTGACCTTCCCCTCGGTGGTACTGCATGGTGATGATATGTCGCTGGCGGCGATCAAAGCGGTAGATAAAGGCTATCCGCTGCGCGGTATTCTGCGCATCCGTGAACAGGCAGGCGATGACGCCGCCACGGTCGATGCAACACAGGGGCCGCTGCCCGGTGAGGCCTGGGTGGAGCCGCGTCTGCTGGCGCTGCTGAATGCGCAACTGGGTGATGAAGTTGAGCTGGGCACGACCCGCCTGCGCCTCAGTGCGGTCATTGTTGAAGAAAGTGACCGTGGCGGAAATTTTTATAACCTGTCACCACGGCTGATGATGAACTGGGCCGATCTGGAAAGCAGTGGGTTAACCGCCGCCGGCAGCCGTCTGAACTGGCGCTTGCTGTTGCTCGGCGATGAGCAGGCACTGGCGCAGCTGCGGACCTTCCGCGATCTGGCGCCCAATCAGAAATTTGAATCACTGGCCGACAGCAATCAGGCGATGGCCAACGCCCTCGATAAGGCGCGGCGTTATCTTGGCTTAGCGGCGATGCTGGCGGTGGTGCTGGCCAGTGTCGCGGTGGCGATCAGTGCCCAGCGCTATGCCAGCCGCCATTTTGATATCAGCGCGCTGATGCGTACCTTTGGTCTGGCGCGGGCACAGGTGTGGAATATCTACGCCTTACAGCTGTTGCAGCTGGGGCTGGTGGCGACGCTGGCCGGTCTGGCGCTGGCAGCTGGGCTGCAGGCGGGCTTATTGGCGGTTCTGGGTGAACTGGTGCCGCAGCCGTTACCGGCGGCGCCCTGGTCGGCCTGGCTGCTGGGTGCCAGCAGCGGGTTGCTGACTTTACTCGGCTTTGCTTTGCCTTATTTGTTACCGCTGGCGCGGGTGACGCCGCTGCGGGTGCTGCGCCGTGATTTGCAGCCGGTGCCGTTATCCGGCTGGCTGATTACCTCGCTGGCGTTGATCGCGCTGACCCTGCTGCTGTTCCTGTTTACCCATGATCTGCCGATGACGCTGGGCATGATGGGCGGTGGCAGTCTGCTGGTGGTGATTATGCTGCTGGCGCTGAATGGTCTGATTCAGTATCTGCGCCGTCTGCTGGCACAGCGTGATTTACCCCTGATGTGGCGTTTTGCCTGGCAGCATCTGAGCCGCAACAGCCGCCAGAGTGCCGGTCAGATTCTTGCCTTTGCCCTGACCATGATGGTGATGCTGGTGATCGGCGCACTGCGCAACGACCTGCTGGCCGACTGGCAGGCAAGCCTGCCGGACGATGCGCCCAATGTGTTCGCCATTAATATCCAGCCCTATGAAGTGGATGACTTCCGCCAGTCACTGCAGGACGCCGGACTGCAAAGTCAGAAACTGTACCCGATGGTGCCCGGCCGCCTGTTGCGCATTAATGATGTCAGCGTGCAGGAGCTGGCGGTGGCCGATGACCCGGCGATTAACCGCGATCTGGCGCTGACGTCGGATCAGCAACTACCGGCTGCTAATGTGATTGAAGAGGGCAGCTGGCAAACGCTGCTGGATGAGAGCGGGCAGGTATCGCTGGAGCAGCGCCTGGCCGGACGGCTGGGTGTTGGTCTGGGCGACACTCTGGCATTCAGTGCCGGTGGGGTGGAATTCAGTGCGGTGGTCAGCAGTATCCGCAGTGTTGACTGGGGCACCATGACGCCGAACTTCTACATGATGTTCTCCGCCGATGCGCTGGCGCAGCTGCCGGCCAATTACCTCACCAGTTTTTATGTGCCACCGGCATCTCAGGCGCAGCTGACGGCGCTGATTCGTCAGTATCCGGGCATTACCCTGCTGGATATGCAGGTGGTGCTGGGCCAGGTGCAGGCGCTACTCAGTCAGGTCAGTCTGGCGGTGGAGCTGATTCTGCTGTTTGTGCTGGTGGCTGCACTGCTGGTGATGCTGTCGTCACTGGTGGCGGCGTTACCGGAGCGCCTGCGCGAAGGCGCGGTGTTGCGCACCTTAGGTGCCGGTACCGCGTTATTACGCCGCGGCCATCTGGCGGAATTTGCTTTGCTCGGGTTTATTTCCTCGTTACTGGCGCTTATCGGTGCCGAAGCGATCTGCTTTGGCCTGTACCGCGGTCTGCTGTCGCTGCCATACGATGGTCTGGGCTGGGTGTGGCTATGGCTGCCACCGCTGGCGGCGCTGTTACTGGCGCTGCCGGGTATGTGGCTGATGCGGCGCACCGTGACAGTGGCGCCACTGACCGTATTGCGTGAGCTGGTGGAGTGACAGGTAGGTGGACAGTAGTGTTATTATGTAACAATACTGTTTTTGAGATCCTGTCATGATCCGCACCCACCTGATTACCGGTTTTCTTGGCGTTGGTAAAACAACGGCTATCCTGCACCTGCTGAAACAAAAGCCGGCCGGCGAAAAGTGGGCGGTACTGGTCAACGAGTTTGGTGAAGTCGGGGTCGACGGCGCCATTCTCGCCAGCCAGGGTGCAGTGGTTAAAGAAGTGCCCGGCGGCTGTTTGTGTTGTGTCTCCGGCCTGCCGTTCCAGATTGGTCTGAATATGCTGATTGCGCGGGAAAAACCCGATGTACTGCTGATTGAGCCAACCGGGCTGGGTCATCCGCGTAATATCCTGCAAACCCTGCGCAACGAACACTACCGCGACATTCTGCAGCCGGGCGCCAGTCTATGTGTGCTTGATCCGCGTCATCTCAGTGACCCGCGCTATCTGGATAATGACGTCTTTGCCGATCAGATTCAGCTGGCCGATGTGCTGGTGGCAAACAAAACGGATCTGGCAACAGACGCCGACCGCAACGCGTTTGAGCAATTACTGCAGCGCGCTGAGCCGGCTAAAACCGCCAGCGCCTGGGTGGTGAATGGTGAAATACCGCTGGAATTATTGGCGGGTGGGACTCAGCCGCAGCGCCTGGCATTGCATCCTGACGCCCATGCGCATCAGCATGCCCGCGAGGATCTGGCACCACAGAATGCACTGGCCGACGGTGAAAAACTGCGCCTGCTGGAAAATCATGGCCAGGGGTATTACTCCGTTGGCTGGTTAATCAGCGCTGACTGGGTCTTTTCGGCACGTGCTTTACGTGGCTGGCTGAACAGCCTCGATGTGCAGCGGGTGAAAGGTATTATACTTACCGACGAAGGGCCGCTGGTGCTCAATATGCGTGATGGAGTGTTAAGTGAAATGCCAACGCGCATGCCGGACGAAAGCCGGCTGGAATTACTGCATTCGCAACCATTAACAGCTGCGGAGCTGCAGCAGGCATTGCTGGCCTGCAAGGCTGAGCAATAATCCGCAGATAAATACATCACAGGCATGGGTCTGTACGGAATAGACGGAGATGATTGTGCGTCCTGTGTTTTTAATGTGCCTCCGGCTTGCTGTTTTTTTGGCTCCGCTGTTCAGCGCCGGCAGTCATGCGCTGACGCTGAGTCTGGCAGCCGAAGATGCCTGGCCTCCGTTTTCAGATTCACAGGGCAACGGCTATTCCCGGGATCTCGCCATTGCCGCATTTGCTCACAGTGGTGTCACACTCAATATTCAGGCCGTGCCTTACGCGCGCGCATTAAACCTCACGCTGGCTGGTAAAGCCGATGGTTGCTGGAATGTGACCCGTCAGCCCAGCACTGAAGAGCAATATCTGTTTGGTAACGAGCCATTATTTACTGCCAGAGCCTCTTATTATTTTAAAGCGGGTAAAGAAAAAAACTGGCACAGCCCTGCCGATATTCCCGACGGCACTCAACTGGCGGTTATTAATGGTTATGAATACGGCGCCGAATTTGAAAAGCACCGCCACCGGTTAAAACTGATTGAGGTTTCCAAACAGCAGCAGATGATTGCCATGCTGCTGAATGAGCGGGTTGAAGGCGCGATCTTTTTTGACCGGGTGTTTGATTACACTATGGCGAACAGCCACTATGACCGTTCACTGATTCGCCGCGGTGAAGAAAATCATACCAGCAATATTTATATTGCCTTCAGCCGTCAGAACGCGAACGCCCAAAATTATGCCAAAATGCTGGACGAAGGTCTGAGAATGCTGAAAAACAGTGGCGAATATCAGCGCATAATGAATGGTCTTTACGATCGCTAGCCGGATTTTCGCGTTGTCATATAACGCACATAAATCTGTCAATAATCCGTATCTTATCTGCAACACTCCTCCTCTTTAATGCCCCGCTGAATACATTCATTTGCGGCCGGGGAATACGATGAAAGCGCTTTTTACCATAAGCCTGCTGGGGCTCAGTCTGAGCAGCTGGGCTGACAGTACGCTGCTGATTAACGAAGTTGATTCTGATAATACAGGTACGGATACTGCCGAATTTATCGAGCTTTATGATGGCGGTACTGGCAATACCTCTCTGAATGGCCATGTTGTGGTGTTATTTAATGGCTCTAATGATCAGAGTTATCTGACGATCGATCTCAGCGGCCACAGTACCGACGCTCAGGGTTATTTTGTTATTTGTGGCGATGCCGCTAACGTTGCTGGCTGTGATCTGGATATTTCCCCCGACAGCAATCTGATTCAGAACGGTGCCGATGCGGTTGCGTTATATCAGGCCGCTGCGGCCGACTTCCCGAATAATACAGCGGTCACCACCACCAACCTGATTGATGCGCTGGTATACGACACCGACGATAATGATGACTCTGGTCTGCTGGTACTGCTGAATGCCGGTCAGCCGCAAATAAATGAAAATGCCAATAGTGATAAAGACAACCAGTCGCTGCAGCGCTGTGAAAATGGTGCCGGAGGTGCACGTAACAGCGCCGGTTTTATCAGCGCAACTCCGACTCCGGGGGCTGCATCGGCCTGTAATGTTGTCGTGGAACCTGTGCTGGGTAACTGCGGAGAAACCAGCCAGCCAGAATTTCGTTTAATCAGTGCGGTGCAGGGCAACATTACTGATGTCAGCGCTGATGCCAGTCCGCTGCTGGGCGAAACTGTGATTGTCGAAGGTATCGTCACACTGGATAAACAGGGCGGTTTGCTGGCTAACGGTGACAGCTCTTACCAGTACAGTGGTTTCTGGCTGCAGGAAGAAGACACCGATGCTGATAACGATGCCATGACCTCTGAAGGTATTTTTATTTATGACTATAAAAATGCCGTGAACAGCGGAGACAAAGTCCGGGTAATGGCCAAGGTTGCTGAATACCAGCAGGTTACCCAGCTGAAAAATGTGCAGGAGCTGGTGATCTGTTCTTCCGCCAATGCCTTGCCGGCCGCGGTAACCGTCACTCTGCCGGTTGATAATCTGCAACAGCTGGAAGCGCTGGAAGGCATGCGTATTAACAGCTCGCAGAACCTGATCGTCAGCGATTTATTTGGTACGGGTTACGGCTTTGGCAATTACGGCCAGTTTGTTGTGTCATCGGCACTGCATTTCCAGAGTACCGAAATTGCAGCACCACAATCGGCAGAAGCGCAGGCGGCCATCGCTGCCCGCGCACTGGATGTGTTATTAATCGACGATGGTGTATCCGCGGCCTATCCGGCGTTTATTCCGTTTCCTGATGACAGTGGTTTCAGCGCGCTGAATCCTTTGCGTATCGGTGACAGCGTCAGCACCTTCGATGGTGTGATGCATGCTTATAAAAATAATTACACCGTGATTCCTTCTGCACTGACCATTGACCCGACGCACCCGCGTACAGCCGCACCCACGATTGCCGCCGATGCCAACTTGGTGATTGTTGGTATGAACGTGCTGAATTATTTTAATGGTGATGGACAGGGTGGTGGCTTTCCTACCAGTCGTGGCGCCAAAACCTATGATGCCTTCACCATGCAGAGCGATAAAATTGTGGCAGCGTTAACCGCCATGAATGCCGATATTATCGGCCTGATGGAAATCGAAAATGACGGTTTCGGTGAGCACAGTGCGATTCAGACTCTGGTTAACGAACTGAATAAACAGCAAACCGCGGGTAATGAATACAGCCTGATTAATCCGGGCGTCAGTACCATTGGCAGCGATGCCATTACCGTGGGGCTGATCTACCGTGCCGGAAAAGTGACTGCCGTTGGTACTGCTGCCATTCTCGACAGCAGCAATTCAGCCAAGGATGAAAATGATCAGCCATTATTCCTCGATACTAAAAACCGTCCGGCATTAATTCAGTCATTCAGTATGAATGATGAGGTCTTTACGGTTGCTGTTAATCATCTGAAATCCAAAGGCTCCGCCTGTAACGAAGACAATGAAGGCGCCGATGGTCAGGGTAACTGTAATCAGACCCGTAATCGTGCGGCACAGGCACTGGTGCAATATCTGGCAACCCAGCCAACCGGGGTTAACAGCAGTGCGCAGCTGGTGCTGGGTGATCTGAATGCTTACAGCAAAGAAGATCCGATTAATACGATTCTGGATGCCGGTTTCAGCAATCTGAAATACAGCGAAAAATCGACAGAAACTCAGCCGTATTCCTATTCCTTTGGTGGTTTCCTTGGCAGCCTGGATCACGCACTGGCGACCGCTGATTTTTATGCCCATGTGGTCAGTGTTGATGCCTGGCATATCAACTCGGTAGAAGACAGTCTGATGGATTATGAGACTGAAGCAACGGGTCAGGATTACGACTCAATCGATAACTATGCCAATGCTGATGCTTACCGCTCTTCGGATCATGATCCTATTGTGGTGGCACTGCGTATCGATAAAAAAGCACCGGAACCGGATCCCGAAAATCCGGATAACGGATCAGATAATGGAGACAATAATAACAGCGGCGATAACAACGACGATGATAACAACGGTGGCCCGTTGCATCCGTTGACTCTGCTGGTGCTGGCAATGATTGCAGCGCTGCGTCGTCGCGGCTGAGGGATCTTAAGGGAGAAAAATACAGGATGTAAAATCAGCCCCGGCGTTTATCGCCGGGGCTTTTTTATTGCACCGTTGGCGGTAATTAAATCGTTCAGAAATGAATTACCCGGCGGATTTCAGTTGTTGCTCCAGTGTATCCAGCGCCTTTAACAGTTCAGCCGACACCCTGGTAAGCTGTGTTGCCTGCTGCTGTATCAGCGCTGTTTTCTTGGCATCGCTTTTTTTCTTAAGGCCCAGCAGCTGTTGCCAGAACGGCGGTGTTTCACCGTGTTCTAATAAATGGAATAAATCCAGACTGATCTGGTGCAATTGCCGGTGCGGAGATTCTATGGCGCGGAAGGCCGGAAGCGTGGACAGAGCCTGACCGGCACCATAATACCAGCGGCCAAACTGGCATTCCGTATGCTCCAGCGGCAGTTGACCTTCTTCTATTTCCTGACCGGCAAGCAGAGCCTGGGCGTATGCCCGCCAGCGTAAGTGAGCGCTTTTGGCCCGGGTGATCTGTTGCAGACACTTTTCGCTGTCGGCATCGCTGAGATAAATATTGGCAATAACAGGCATGAGTTTCAGAAATCCTTACAGATAACCTCAGCCTAGCAATAAACGGCGAAAGTGCCGTGTGCCTGAAAGCATCTCTGAGTCATTTTACCGGGGATTCTATGCGGATAAGTGCATCCCTGCTTACCCTCAGTCCATTTCGGTACGGGCGCTCCTGCCCGTTTTTAATTCAGATAACGGCTGGCCAGCGAAAATTCATGCACGATGGCACTCAGATGATTCCGGCGTTCTGGCTGGCTGCGGTAAAGATGCTGCAAAGCAAAGAATGGCTGGTACAGATAATCCAGGCACTGACAGCGCCAGCAGCTGGCCGCCTGACTATTGAACGTGGCATCGCGCAGCGTGTTATACAGCCGCGTCAGCCAGCTTTCCTGCAACGGCTGCAGTTGGCGTTCGCCGGCGCGGCAGGCCAGCTCCAGTCCCAGATCCAGATACTCATTCAGCCATTCCGGGTGCAGTTCGTTGCCCTGGTGGGAGCGTATCTGCAATTCCAGCTGGGCAAGTCGCTGCTGCTCATGCACAGGTACCAGACTGCCACCCTGCGGGGTCTGCGCTGAGCGGAATTGTTGTGGACGGATAACCCGTGCGCTGGGTAGGGCACAGGGGCTGCAGGCAGCAGATTCGCAGTGAGAAGTGGGCATAGCAGCCTCCTTGTTGGTGCTGGCAAAACAATCTAATGATAACAATTATCATTTGCAAGTTTTTCCTGCAGGCATTCAGAGTGCCATCAATAGGCTGGCTGTCATCATTCCGCTATAATCCGCGCCGCGCTGGCCCCACCTCTGTTTATTGCCGCCAGTGCGCCGATGGGGAGTATGCCGCGTGGCCGCAACACAGGTTCTGATCGTCTTTAATCCGGTTTCCGGCTCCGGTAACCGCCGCATTGTTGAAGCTGTACAGCAGGCGCTGAGCAACCGTGGTTGTGATGTCAGCCTGTATCCGACACAGAGTGCTGGCGATGCCACCCGTTACCTGTCTGCATATACTGGCCCGCTTGATGTGGTCGCTGTGGCCGGTGGTGACGGTACTGTAAATGAAGTGGTCAATGGTCTGCGCCAGCGTGATAACCAGAGCTATCGTCTGGCTCTGATTCCGACCGGTACGACCAATGTGCTGGCCGCTGAACTGGGTATCGGTAAGGCGCCGGACAAGATCGCCGACATTATTATTAATGGCCGCGAAAAGCCGATTTATCTGGGTGATATTAACGGCCGTCGTTTTGTGTTGATGGCTGGTGTTGGCTACGACGCCTGGGTGGTGGATAACGTTGACCTGGCGTTAAAAAAGAAAGTCGGCAAGCTGGCTTATGTGTTATCGATGCTTAAGCAACTGCGTCACTTCGGTAAGAAAACCTATCAGCTGACGGTGGATGGTGAACGTTATCAGGCCAATTCTGTGGTGATTACCAATGGCCGTTATTATGCCGGATCTTTTGTACTTTCGCGTCAGGCCGACTTAAGCAAGGCGACTACTCAGGTGCTGATGATTTCCGGCCGAAATCCGCTGAAATTCCTGGGTATTCTGCTGGGTTTACCGCTGGGTATTATGGAAAAAATGCCGGGTATGAAATCTGTTGCCGCCCGTCATGTGCAGATTGAATTACTGAATGCCGGTACCGAACGCGAGCCGGTGCAGGCCGATGGTGATTCGCTGGCCGAGCTGCCGCTGCATCTGCAGATGGAAGACAGCCCGGTACGCTTGCTGATTCCTCAGGCTGTTTAATTCGGGCCTGTTTAATTCGGGCCTGTTTAATTCGGGCCTGTTTAATTGGTGTTAACAGACCCTGGTCTATCTGGCCCTGATTCATCTGTAGGCAGCGGTTACATGTAACCCTCAAACTGTTACTCTTCACGATAACGGATGAAGGATAACAAGGAGGGTTATATGCGCATAACGCTGTCGTTACTGCTGTTTTCATTATGGGTCGCCAGCGCGCAGGCTCAGGTTTATAAATGGACCGACGATAAAGGTCAGGTGCATTTCAGCGACAAGCCTCCGGCAACCAGTCAAACGCCTGCTAAAGTCGAAACCGTTAATCCCGGAGCTCAGAAGCGTAGCAGTCATTTGTCGACTGCTCCTGATAGCGCAGCTGCGCAGTTTGTTTCTTCATCCTCTTCTGATGCCATTCAGTTCATCGTTTCCTTACGCCAGATGCTGGCTGAAAAGAATTACACCAGCCTGAATCTGCGTCTTCAGGCTCTGAGCCGTTTGCGTGAAAAAGATATTCGCAGTGAGCGCAGTGAAGTTGCCGCCTATGCTGCTTTCCGGGTAATCCGCGAAAATTATCTCCAGCAACTGAACGACTGGGTGAACAGCAGCCCGGTTAATGTGCAACCCTATATGGCAAGGGCAAATTATTATTACGCGATGGCCTGGGCCAGTCGTGGCGGTAACGTCAGCTCCGAAACCAGTGATCAGCAGATTCAGGGTATGACATCCTATGCAGAACTGGCCCGTGCTGATTTACAGCGGGTTATTCAGCGTAAGGCCGATATGTTGCCGGCCTATGCGTTATTAATCTGGACAGAAAAATTATTAGGCAATAACGAGGGTAGCCAGCAGGCTTTTTTACAGGGCATTGAGTTACAACCGGCCAGCTATACGCTTTATCGTAATTTTATTATCACTCAGGCTCCACGCTGGGGTGGCTCCTATGAAAACATGAAGGCTATCGCTGAAGCGGCAGTCTCAGAGGTAAGCAACAATTCACTGCTGACGCAGATTCCCGGATTTATACTGCAGGAAGCGGGCAAAGATTCACGCATCGCGAATCATTATAACGATTCGCTGAAATATTATGATACGGCGCTGCAGCTGGGTGATAACGATGAAGCGCTCGATGGTAAGGGCCGGACGCTGTACGACAAAAAAGAATATTCCGCGGCGGCACAGGCGCATCAGCGGGCAATCACTCTGTATCCTTATGAAAGCAGCTATTACCAGCAACTGGCCTGGAGTGAATATAAACGAGAGGAATACAGTGCTGCCGGTAAAGCAATACGTCAGGCCTGCCTGCTGAATCCGGAGAACGAAAAATATCAGAGCCTGCGTAAAGATATTGCATTGAGTCTGGCGCGAAAGACCTATCAAAAACGCTCAGAGATGTTACCCGGTGCACAGGTTGCGGCCTATGAACAAGCACTGCAGTTAGCCCCGGATAATGATGAAGTGTATTACTACCGCGCACTTTATTATGGTCATCAGGGTGACTGGCGCAATGCCGAGATTGATCTTAAAAAGGCCATTGGGCTGGACCCTGAAGATTTCGACAACTATTACCAGCTGGATTATGCCCTGATCCGGAAGAATAAAGATTTTGCCCAGATCGCCAGATACTGGTTGCAGTATCTTGAATTAAAACCGAATGACAGTAAGGCTCTGCTGGAGATTGCCGGGACTTATTATCATATGAAAGACAAAGAAAAAATGCGCTTTTATGCCCAGAAATCCGTCGATCTGGGCAATGTTGAAGCGCAGCAATATCTGCAATAAAGCGGGTTTTTACACCCAGTCGAAGGGTTTTTCTTCGCCGCGGATTAATTTAATCCAGCCTGGCTCATCGCCATCATGTTCTTCCTGCCAGCCACTGTCAGAGCAGCGTACTTCGCTGCTCAGTGCTGCGTGGGCAGCGCGGCCACAGTCGAGGTCGGTTGCCCATGGCGTCAGGTTCTGTTTAAACCACAGGCTGGCAAAATTTTTCTCGGCATTTTCGTTGAGAAAAATATCCATGCTGTTGTCTTTCACCTGCACCTGCCAGTGGTGGCTGCCGGCGTTCTCTTTCAGCGTCTGCAGAGGCTGTTGCAGCGCATCCTGCAGCCACTGGCGTACCGCCGCAGGGTCAGCTTTCATGATGTAAATTTCAATATCGGGGAAGTGTTCAGTCATTTTTCCGGGTCAGCCTTATAATGCGCAGAATGCTCAGCGCAATATAACCGAGAGCGGCACACAGAGCACCCACTGCTGCCAATATCAGGCCTGCAAGACTGATAATTTCCTGTACCAGTGAAGGCAGAAGATACTTTTGTGCCATCAGCATAATCCCCAGCCCGGCAAAGAACACCGCGGCTCCCAGCACAAATAAGCGCAGATTGGCGCGGTCCTGCTCAGCCCTGTGCTGCAGCCAGCGCAGCAGCGCAGTCCCTTTGTTTTCAGTCATTTATGATCTCCTGTCGACCGGCAGAGCATAGCAAAACCGTGGCGGTGGTGTGAGCTGGCATAACTTTGCACTTCGCATTGTTGCGAATAAATATTATTTGTGTTTATCATCTAAAGGATAATGATTCTCAATTGGTGTTTGTATGACACGCTGTCTGGTCGCCGGAGCAGAACCGGTTTTTTGCCATCTGCGGTGGTGGCGCTATGCATTCTGTGGCTGCCTGCTGCTGGCTATGTCTGCGGCTCATGCTAGCGGAGCTCAGGGCGGTGCGGTATTTAATCTCAGCGATGTGGTGGTATCGGCCAGCCGCAGCGAACGGCCGCTGGCCGATACGCCGGTGCGTACCCAGATTCTCGATCAGGCCACCATTCAGCGTCTGCACAGCCGTGATCTGCGCGATGCCCTGCGTATTCTGCCCGGTGTGCAATTACGTGAGATTCACGGCAAGAGCGGCGAAGAAGTCTATCTGCAGGGCTTTAATGGCGACCGCGTATTAATTCTGGTTGACGGTCTGCCGGTGTCCGCCAGTACGGGTTCGACGGTGGATACTTCGCAGCTGGCGATGCTGGATATAGACCATATTGAAGTTGTGCCCGGTGCGGCTTCGGCCCTGTATGGCAGCGCGGCGATGGGCGGCGTTATTAATGTTATTACCCGTAAAAACCAGAATTCAGAGCGGCGCTTAAGTGGTCATGCTTCTCTGGATTCCGGCACCTATGGCTCGCGCCAGCTGGACGACAGCAGGGTATCCGGTGAGCAGCATCTGAATGCCAGCGTAACGCAACGGCTGGGGCAGAGAGAGCTGCGTCTGGGTCTTGATCAGCGCTATTCCTCCGGCTACGACCTGAACCCCGACAGCTGGAGCAGCGATGGTTTCAGCGGCTCGAAAAGTAATCTCAGCGCCATGCTGGCACGGCGTTTTGGTGACAGTCAGTGGCGACTAAATGCCGAGCGTTTTGAGGAAGACAGTGAAACCCGTCGCGCCGGCAGCAGCGGCAGCGATGGTGTTAAGCACGAATTATTACAGCGCAATCGCCTGGCGCTGCAGGGCGAATGGCAAAGCCGTATTGGCCAGTGGCAGTTGCAGGCTTTGCATGAAATGCAGGATGACCAGTCAGATCAGCTGAACAACGACAGTGCAATTCCGGCCGGTAATCTGTGGCGCGACACCCAATATCAGCAGCAGAAAGCCGCTTTGCAATGGCAGTACAGTCTGGATTCAGCATTAGGCTATGGCGCTGAAATGGTGGCCGGTGTCGAAGGTTTCCGTGAGTCCATGGAGCAGGATAAAAATGAAATTAAACTGACCGATGAAGGCCTTGGAGAAAATGATCAGGTCAGCCAGCGTCCGGACGGTACCTATTATGTCAGCACCAATGAAGTGCCCTATGCAAAGCGTAACAGCCGCGAATTTTTCACCCAGCTGATTATTCCTCTGGGGGTTAACGGCGATATTTCTACAGGAGGTCGTTGGCAGAACGATAGTGATTTCGGAAGATTTTTCTCACCAACAATCAGTGTCAGACAAATATTTCAGTGGCATAACCTGCAACTTCAATGGCGGCAATCCGCCGGGTTGGGTTACCGCGTACCGAATTTAAAAAACCGCTATTTTATTTTTGACCACAGTGTAAACGGCTACAAAGTTCTGGGGAGCGAAGATTTAACCCCGGAAAAATCCCGCAGTTTACAGATGTCATTTTCCCTGACGGATAACGAACACTTCCATGCCGAACTGGCGCTGTTTAATAACCGCATTCAGGATTTAATCGAGGCGCAGGATTCCGGCGAAAGTGAAGATGGCGGCCGTGTGGCTATTTATCGTTACGCCAATTTTGCCAATGCCCTGACCCGTGGCTATGACCTGAGCCTGCAATGGCAATTACTGCCGGGGCTGCAGCAGCGTCTGTCATTTGGCTATCTCGATGCCCGCGATCTGGATCTGGATACGCCATTAATTAACCGTGCCCGTCATCACGCTAAAGCTCTGTGGCTGTGGGATATCAGCCATCGTTTGCAATTAACGCTGAGCGGTGAATATCAGGGGGAGCACGTCAGCAGTATCAGTGAAGCAGACAGTGGCAGCAGCCAGCTGAATGTCAGTCCGGCGTACAGCCGCTGGGATATTAAAGGCAACTGGCTTTTAAACGCACGCACCAGTGTCTACGGCGGTGTGAATAATCTGTTCGATACCGTACGCGACAGTGCAGATGCCTATGACCGCCGCCCGGTATTTGGCCGTATGCCTTATGCCGGTCTCTCTTATCAGTTTTAACCACCCCTAACCAAGGAAAAGAATATGAAACCATCAGGATTAATATCATTTAAACGTCTCATGCTGCCACTGGCGACGGGCAGTGCTTTATTGCTGAGCGGTTGTGGCGGTGATGATGGTGACAGCAGTAATGGCAATACGGATAGCAACAGCTTTTCCAGCCTGAAAATTAATGCCGCCAGCTATACCGACTGGCAGTACGTTAATCTGAGCAGTGGCGAGCTGGTAACTTTAACGGCGGAACAGGCGGCCACTTCAACCGACTGGCATATTGCTCTGCGTCGTACCGAAGTCAAAATTAACGGCGGTGTTTCCGGTAGTGGTAACGGAAAGGGCGCGCTCGCAGCGACTCCGGATGGTTTTTACGATGCAGAAGGTAATGCCGTTGCTTCGGTATTTACCAATGCCGATGCGGATATTCAGGCTCAGGCATTAAGTGCGGAATATAATCTGGCTGACCTGACGTTTAAAGCCGACAGCTATGTTCCGGCCATTCAGGATTGGTATATCTATAACCCGGCCAGCCATCAGATTAGCGCCAACAGCGCTAATGGCTGGTTATTGCGCCATGCCGATGGCACCACCTACAGCAAGTTCGTCCTTGATGCGGTGAGTTATGGTGAAATCACTGTGCGTTATGAAACTCAGGCAACAGATACCACACAGTTTGCCGGTGGTGAAAAAACACTGACCGCTAGTGTTGCAGACGGCAGTACAGAACTTTGTCTGGATCTAGATGCTCAGGCCGCAGCAGATTGCAGCGGCTCTGACTGGGATCTGCGTTATGAAATAAACCTTGCCGCACGGGCAATTAATTTATGGAGTAACGGTGGTGTTTATGGCGACGGTAACGGCGCCGCCTTTGGTGCAATCGCCGCTGCTGAACTGGCGGCCTACACCAGTGCCACCATGGTCGACAGTACCAGTATTGCCGCTCATTACAGTGCCGATTCTGCCAGCAGTATTTTCAGCGAGTCCAGCTGGTACGCTTACAACCTGAGTGGCGCTCATAAACTCTGGCCAAATTTCCGTACTTATATCGTCGATGCTGACAGCAATACTGAGAATAGCGAAAAGTTCGCTGTACAGATCAGCAACTACTACAGCCTGGGCGGCTCTGGCAGCCCGGAAATCCGCTTTAAGAAAATCATCCAGTAACTCTGCCGGAGACATATTATGACAACAGCAACTATTAATTCGGTATCGGCCAGCAGCACAGCTGCGGATATTGTTCAGTTTTTTTCTGACCTTGCCCGGCGCTGGCAGGCACTGCGTGATGAAAATGAAAAACTGCGTATCCGCAATGCCGCAGAGCAGCTGGGAGTCAGCGAAGCGGAATTGCTGGCTACCAGGGTAGGTAATGGCGTTACCCGCCTCAACAGCGATTTTAAAAAACTGTTCACCGAAGTAGAAAGCCTTGGCTCTGTTATGGCGCTGACCCGTAATGACGCTATGGTGCACGAAAAAACCGGCCAATATAAAGACCTGAGTATTCACGGCAATATGGGTCTGGCGCTGGGTGTGATTGATCTGCGTATTTTCTTCAGCCGTTTTGTTTATGGCTTTGCGGTACAGGAGGGTGCGGGTAACAGTATGCGTGAAAGCCTGCAGTTCTTTAACGCTCAGGGTGAGGCCGTGCATAAAATTTATGCCAACACTCATACGGATATGCAGGCCTTTCGTGCACTGGTGGAGCGTTATCGTGCGGCAGAGCAAAGCGCATTTATCGTATTGGAAAGAAACCTGCCGGAAGGTGATCAGGCAGAAAAGGATAACGCATTATTGCAGGCGCCGGCACGGCTCAATGTACAGCAGCTGCGTAAGGACTGGAGTGAACTGAAAGATGTACATCATTTTCAGGCGATGCTGAAAAAACATCAGCTGGAACGCATCCCGGCATACCGTGCTATCGGTGCCGATTATGCCCAGCAGCTGGATAAGCAGGCCTTTGAAGATGCGCTGCTGCAGGCCGCAGCCAGTGAGCTGCCGATTATGGTGTTTGTCGGCAGTGAAGGCATGGTGCAGATTCATACCGGCCCGGTTAAAACCCTGCTGCGTACCGGTCCATGGTTTAACGTCCTCGATCCTGATTTTAATCTGCACGCCAATACTCAATTACTGGAACAGGTCTGGCTGGTGCGTAAACCCACAACCGATGGCGTTGTCAGTGCCCTGGAAATGTTTGATGCCGAAGGCAAACAGGTTGCCCTGTTATTCGGTGAGCGCAAGCCCGGTAAGCCGGAGCTTGAAGGCTGGCGCGGGTTGTTAAATAAATTGCTGGCAAAGCATGCACTGGCTGTTAATTCTGCTGTTTATGCAGATGCTGTGCAGTCCGTGGCCGGCGGAGAATAACCATGCGTTATTTTATTCAACTCCGCAGAATAGCGGTATTTTCAGCAGGACTGTTCTCGTTTGTCTTGTTCAGCTCTGCTGTATTTTCTGCCGAGCGGGTTGTCAGTATTGATGGCTCGCTGACGGAAATTATTTACGCGCTGAATGCGCAGGATGCTTTGGTTGCGGTTGATACCACCAGTCGTTACCCTCAGGCGGCAACAGAACTGCCGGACGTGGGATATATGCGGCAGTTATCGGCGGAAGGCATTCTTGCGCTGTCGCCAACACTGGTATTAGCCAGCACCGATGCCGGACCTGATAGCGTGTTTGAACAACTGCAGCAGGCGGGTGTGAAGATTGTACGTGTCCGTAATCATTACTCCGTCGACGGTGTGCTGAATAAAATACAGGCTGTGGCTGACGCACTTAATAAACCGGACGCAGGACGCGCACTGGCGGGCAGTATTAAACAGCAGGCCGATGCGGCGCTGGCCAGTATTCCTGCTGATACAGCACCGCCTGCTGCGTTATTTATTCTCGGTGCCGGTAATCGCGGGTTAATGGCGGCAGGCAGTAAAACCCAGGCCGATGCCATGCTGGCACTGTTAAATGCGCGCAACGTTATGGCTTACAACGGCTATAAACCCGTCAGCGCTGAAGCGGTATTGCAGGCCGGACCAGAGGTTGTACTTATTGCCAACACAGAAGCCGCGGCGGATACATCGCAGGCACAGAGCGCGGCATTAAATACACAACTGGCGATGACGCCGGCCTTCCGTCAGCAACGTATTTATACCCTGGATACTTCATTGGTGCTGGGTTTTGGGCCGCGTATTGGTAGCGCTTTAGAGCAATTAGTGACGCTGCTTTATCCGCCTGAAATGCAGACGCTGTCTTCTGCGGAGCAACCCTGATGCCCGGCGCGGCAATACGTTTGCAAGGGCCACGCCTGGCCCTGTTGCAGTCTGCGGCGTTGCGTCAGGCGCTGTTAATTTTTACCGCCGCCGGGTTACTGCTTTTGCTGATTTTATTATCGCTGCGTACCGGCCCGGTAGAATTAACCAATGCCCAGGTGCTGCAGTCGTTATGGAATGCCGTGACCTTTGCCGACATTCAGGGGCAGAGCGACTGGGTGGTGCGTGAATTACGCCTGCCGCGCACTCTTCTGGCGGTACTTATCGGTGCGGGTCTGGCGGCGGCCGGAGCGGTTACTCAGGGAGTTTTCCGTAATCCGCTGGCCGACCCCGGATTAATCGGTGTTGCCAGTGGCGCGGCACTGGCGGCGGTTGCCGTTATTGTTTTAAAAGATTCTCTGCTGGCGTTCTGGGTCGCGGTTATGGGGCCTCTGGCTTTACCGATTGCTGCATTTCTCGGCGGTCTGGCAGTTACTCTGGTGATTTACCGTTTAGGTACCCGTAATGGTCAGACGCAGGTAGCAGCGCTGCTATTGGCAGGCGTGGCCATTAACGTATTAACCGGAGCATTAACCGGCATTCTTACCTACATGGCCGACGATCAGGCATTGCGTTCTATGACGTTCTGGTCAATGGGTAGTCTGGCTCACGGTCGCTGGCCGGAAATTGCGGCCCTCAGTGTCTGTATTATTTTGCCTTTATGTTTTCTGCCGCGCTTTGCGCGGTTATTAAATGCATTATTACTGGGCGAAGCGGTAGCAACCCATCTGGGTTATCGCGTGCAACAGGCCAAGCTTTGGTTAATTGCGGCAGCCGCGTTAATGGTTGGTGCCGGTGTTGCGGTGGCCGGCATGATTGGTTTTATCGGTCTGGTGGTGCCGCATTTATTGCGTCTGTTAATCGGGCCGGATCACCGTGCGTTATTACCGTCCTCTGTGTTATTGGGCGCTTCGTTGTTATTGATTGCCGATATGATTGCCCGTACCTGGCTGGCACCGGCTGATTTACCTGTGGGGCTGGTTATGGCGGTGATTGGCGGACCGGTATTTTTAAGCCTGCTGTTGCAGCAGGTAAAACACAACCGTGGCTGAACGGGGAGCTGTCAGCAACAGGAGCAGATAATGCTGAATGTTAAACACCTGAGTGTGAATCTGGGAAGCGCTGCAGGCCGATCATCAAAAACGCTTCTGAACGATATTAATCTGCATCTGGGTTATGGAGAAAAACTGGCGGTACTGGGTGCTAACGGGGCCGGTAAATCGACGCTGCTGAAGTGCATGTGTGGTGAATTCAGCAATTATCAGGGCGATATTATTCTGGATCATTTATCGCTTAAATTCTGGAACGGCGCTGAACGTGCGCGGCAGATGGCGGTGATGCCACAAAAAGTGGAGCTGGCATTTCCGTTCCGTGTTGATCAGGTCGTGGCTCTGGGGCGCGCTCCCCACGGTGACGAACTGCACAGCACCGCGCTGCAGCGGGCGGCCATGCAGTGTGCTGATGTCTGGCATCTGCGCCGGCGCAATTATTCCGGGTTATCCGGCGGTGAACAGCAACGGGTGCAGCTGGCACGGGTACTGGCGCAGATCTGGCAAGCGGAGAAAAACAGCGATGGCCGCGAACTGCCGCGTTATTTATTGCTCGACGAATGCACCTCGGCCCTCGACCCGGCCCATCAGCACAGCATTATGCAGCGTGTTGGTGAATTTGCCGGGCAGGGCGTGGCCGTACTGGCGGTGATGCACGACATCAGCCTGGCAGCCTGCTGGGCTGACCGGGTGCTGATCTTACGCCACGGCGAAGTACTGGCCTGTGGTGCGGTGGAGTTGCTGGCGGATGCGCAGTTACTGGCCGAAGCTTATGCGCTGGATATGCCGCTGGCGCAGCGTTATGCGCAGCAAAATCTGGGCTGGATGCAGGCCTGATACAGATTGTTCTTCAATAGCCGCTAAAGTCGGGGTGCATGGCCCCGGGCTTTCTGATAAAAAACTTATCTGCAGAAATACAACAAACACACAGAAGCAGAGGTTTTGATGAGCAGTATCTGGTTTGCCACCCCCGACATCGCGGATATGAACCGACAGATGGAAAATACCGCCTGTAGTAATCTGGGCATTGTTATTACCGAAGTGGGTGATGATTATGTTGCCGGTACTATGCCTGCCGATGAGCGCACCTTTCAGCCGGTTGGGCTGGTACACGGTGGCGCCAACGTATTATTTGCCGAAACTCTGGGCAGCATGGCGGCCAACCTGTGTCTGGATAACAGTAAGGAATATGCGGTGGGGCAGGAAATTAATGCCAACCATCTGCGTGGCGTACGCTCCGGTGAATTAACCGGTATCGCCAAACTGGTACACAAAGGCCGCAGCTCTCAGGTCTGGGAAATCCGTATTAATAACGCCGAAGGCAAGCTGAGCTGTATTTCACGTCTGACAATGGCGGTTATTGCCGCGCAATAAATAGCGAGAGCGCAATAAACAGAGAGAGCGCAATAAGCAGCAAGAGAGCGCAGTAAACTGCGAAAGAGCGATACCTGTTTAGCGGTATCGCTTTTTTCTTCACCGCAATCAGAGCATTATTTTGTTTCTGGCTGCCACTCTTCAGCAGCTTTAATCCGCTCTAATGTATCCGGGTGTGAGCTCAGATATTCCAGTAATTCCTTACCGTTGTCTTCACCGTTCCCGCTGCCCTGCAGTTGTTCATCGCTGGCACCGTGAGATTTCATCAGTGCGCGCATAGCATTGGCAAAATCCACCGGCGAATGACCGATTTTATGCAACTGGGTGTAGGCATAAGCATCGGCTTCACGTTCCATATCGCGCGAAAATGCGCTTTGCAGCAGGCTGGTGCCGGCACCAATAATCATTTCTCCGGCACCGTCGATATCGCCGAACATCATGGCAAACATCATGGTGGTCGCCGTGGCCTGTGCCAGTGTTTTCAAGCTGTGCTTATGTTCAACATGACCAATCTCGTGCAGCAGAACCGCATTGAGCTGCTCCGGGTGATCCTGCATCAGCTCAACAATTCCGTCGGTCAGAATCACGCTGCCGTCGGGCAGGGCAAAGGCATTGGCGCCGATATTGCTGGCACGGAAATATAAGCGGAATTGATCCTCTGGCAGTTCCAGTCGCTGCAGAATGGCATGCCAGTCGGCGGTGATCTTTTCCTGTTGTTCGTTGCTGACCTGAGTGGGTTCCATATAAAACCGGTCAAGCAGGTCCAGGGTTTGTTCACCCAGTTCGGTGGCAACAAATTCGGGTAAATACTGCACGCTGGCACTGGCGGCGGAAGGAATCACCTTGTGTACCATCAGCCAGATAAAACCCGGAACCAGAATAACTGCGGCCAGTACGGCTACCCAGTGGGTTTCAAGCCAGGCCGGTAAACGTTTGGCACCGGATAAACCCGGCCAGCGATAGGCAGCATCGGTGGGAATAAAGCGGGCGCCGTCGGCAAAGATTAATTCGGCCGGCAGGCCAGGAATAATATCGCCATACTGCATATCCTGAGCGTTACTGTAATGCAGTGGGCGCTGATCATTGGCGGCGATAATCTGTACGCTGCCATTATCATTAATACGGGCAATGGCCGGGTGTGCTTCTGCACGACCGGCCAGCTGGAAGGTGCCCGCAATGGGTGAGCTATCGGTTGCCATGCGGGCTTCTCCCTTTGGGTTTACTGATTAATCAGGTCAGTGACAGATCCGCGTCAAACAGACCGGCGGCTTCTTCGCCAAAGGCGGAGTATTTATCGTCAACCGTATTTACCAGATGATCTGCGGCTGGTTGCAGATTAACCAGTGTGGCATCCGCAAGAAATTTGTTTTTACGGATCTGGGTTACCGGATAGGCCAGACCCAGAGTAAAGATCAGCAGCAGTGAGTTAGACAGCATCAGCCAGATATAAGGCTTCACTTCCACACTGGAATTAAAAGACACCACGCCATCAATGCTCAGGTTGTTCATTACATGGTTGCGGATCATGCTCTGATACACCGCACCAATTACATAACCAAACATGAAATAGCTGATTGCGATAATGACCAGGCCGCCCAGTGCCGCAGGGTTTTCAGCAGCCAGAGCGGCAAATACGCCACCACCCAGAAGGGCCAGAGCAATAAAATACAGAACAGACAGACCAATGCAGACCAGAACGGCTTTGTAGTAGTAACCGGCCGAAGAATTCAGGCTGAAGTTATGACCGCCAAAGCTGATGGAGTCATGAATATATTTTTGCAGACGCTGAATTACCCACGGCATAGCCAGACCAAAGGTCAGAGCGCCGAGAACAGGCAGCAGAATAAAGTGCAGTAATACGCCGCCGTAGTTGGCATCAAAAGAAAAACGCACATTACGGTAGGCGGTCATGCGCAGGGTAAAACGCAGTCCCTGAATCAGCAGCCATGGCAATGCAATCAGTAACAGCAGCATTAATACCAGGTTGGCAACCGGATGCAGGCTGGAAACAATCACATATAAACCAAAAAGAATTACCGCAATAATACGGCCGCGCAGAATCTGCAGTGGAGTAGCCAGATACTGTAAACGATGACCTTCAACCTGAGTGTGACCATACAGGTATTGGGTATTGCGGACTTTGGCCCAGGCACTGTAAATGCCCAGAGTGAGAATGCTGAGCAGCATATTCACCAGCCAGAGTTTCAGGTATTCACCTTTTTTACCGGAAAAAATAACCGGCAGGGTGCGGGTTTCGCCAGCATTGCTGTTGGCAGAAGAAACAGATGGATTCATCCGGATACGTCCTTGTTTGATTGGGCCGCAATTTATAACGAAATCAACGGCGGGCTGCAATCCTGTCAGCCGCCGAAAGGGTATATGGGTAAGGATTTTTTGTAACAGATCACAATGATTTGTTATATGGAGCGATTACAGCGGATAGATCAGCGCCTGCCGGATAAGATTACTTTTAGATATGTTGTAACGCGATGCTTTGGCCAGAAAATCTTCCGGCCCCAGTATGCGGACAACAATATCCTCTTCTTTCAGCCCCTGTTGCTGCAATTGCTGCGCCTGCTCACACAGCCGGTAAAGGTTGTCGCGTTTTTCCTGCAGTGCGGCTTTGCCATCTTCAACAATGCCACGGTGTGGACAGAATAAGACGCTGAAATCCAGCGCCAGCAGTTTATCCAGACTGTGAATCAGATCGCCCAGATGCTCATCGCTGCGCAGATATTTCAGTGATTTGGAAATATACATATCGCCGCTGAATAAATATTTCTGCGCTGGCATAAACAGGCAGGTTAAATCTTTGGCGTGGCCGGGAGTGTGCACAGGAATAACCGGGCTGCCATCGCTCAGCGTCAGGTTGTTATGCAAAGCCTGGGTCGCTACCGGCCGGGGGCTGCCCCAGATGACTTTTTGCAACAACGGGGTGCGATAACCGCGCGCCAGTTTTTCCTGCCCCTGAACCGGTGCATAAGGCAGAACACCGGTCAGCTGACTGATACGGCGGGCGTTACCACTGTGATCTTCATGGTGATGGGTAATTAACAGCTGGCGCAGCGGTGTGTGTTGCTGGCTGCGCTCCAGTACCTGCTTTACTTCACGCCACTGGTTGGACGGGCCGGTATCAATCAGCGTGTCGCCAATACGATAGACAATAAAGGTGGTATTAATCCCCAGATTAAAACGACCGACACGGGTGCCGGTAACGGAATGCTCACCATTGTCGTAACGGTATTCTTTGCGGATCGGCATGGTCAGAGTTGCCCTGGCGTCGTTATTATTTTTGAAGTGGCAGTATGGATTTAAAACAGACCGGGGTTAATAGCCTTATGGCGCAGTCTTTATGGCAAAAATGCCAGTTTCTGCCGCAGCGGAGCTATTAAACAGGGGACAGGAGCGCAAAGCAGGTCTGGGTATTACGATGGGCACCTGTGCTTTGCGGACAATATACCGTGGCAAAGAACAAAGGAGCTGACACAAATCCACCCGCAGGCAGGCGGCCATTATCCGCCAGATCAGAGACGGCGCGGCTCTGGCGGGAAGTGTGGCTGCTGTTGCCTGACGGCCTGGGCGTCTCTATCAAAATTGACGAGCTATTCCGCTTTGGGTAGTCTGCACTAAAACGGAATGGGTAATCAGCTTTGAGCCAGGAACAATAACAATGAAAAAAACACACTGGGATACCATCATCATCGGTGCCGGCGTCAGTGGTATTGGCGCTGCGATTAAACTGCTGGAGCAGGGCTTCAGCGATTTTCTGATTCTGGAAAAATACCCGGATCTGGGTGGTTGCTGGCGCGACAATACCTATCCGGGTTGTGCCTGCGATGTACCCTCGGCGCTGTATTCCTATTCGTTTGCGCAAAAGCCGGACTGGAGCCGTGCCTTTGCACCGCAGGCGGAAATTCTCAGTTATGTGCGCAGCACAGCAGAGCGTTTTGGTATAACGCCTTTTATCCGCTATGGCATCGCAGTGGAAGACAGTTTCTGGCAGGAAGAGTCACAGCAGTGGTTAATTAAAACCGCAGAGGGCGATGTTAAAACCGAGCTGACGGCCAACAAAGTCATTTCGGCGGTGGGTTATCTGCATGAGCCCATTATGCCGAAGCTGCCAGGCCTTAAGGAATTTAACGGTGAGGTGTTCCATTCTTCGCGCTGGAATCACGACTGTGATTTAAGCGGAAAACGGGTGGCGGTGATCGGTACCGGTGCCTCGGCCATTCAGTTTGTGCCGGAAATACAGCCGAAAGTTGGCAAGCTGAGTATTTTCCAACGCACGCCACAGTGGATTCTGCCCAAACCCGATCACCGTATTCCGGCCATTGAGCGTGCATTTTTCCGTTTGCCGTTAACTCTGAACAGCTGGCGTAAACTCATTTACACCGGCTTTGAGGCCTTTGGCGTCGGTTTCCGCAAACCGCTGTTATTAAAGTGGATGCAAAAAATCGCCACCGCGCACATTAACCGCAAGATTAAAGACCCGGAATTACGCCGCAAATTAACCCCGGATTACACCATGGGCTGTAAGCGTGTATTGCTGTCAAATAATTATTATCCGGCGGTGGCACAAAGCAATGTTGAGGTGCTGGCCACCGGTGTTAAAGAAATCCGTGGCAATACCGTGGTAGGTCAGGATGGCAGCGAAGCCGAAGTGGATGTGATTATTCTGGGCACCGGTTTTCATGTGTCCGATGTGCCTATTGCCCGCCATGTGCACGGTCGCGATGGCCGCTCTCTGGATGATGTCTGGCAGGGCAGCCCGGAGGCTTATCGTGGCACCTGTATTCATAATTTTCCGAATTTCTTTTTAATTCTTGGTCCTAATCTGGCGATTGGTCATAACTCCGCCTTTATCGTGATCGAAGCGCAGCTTAATTACATTATGGGCGCAATAAAAACCATGCAGCGTAACCAGCTGCAGACGCTGGAAGTAAAAGCCGAGGTGCAGCAGGGTTATAACCAACGGGTGCAGCAGGAACTGCAGGGCACGGTCTGGAATACCGGTGGCTGCTCCAGTTACTACCTCGACCAGAATGGTAAAAACAGTATCGGTTTTCCCTGGAGTACTTACCGTATGCGTCAGCTGTTAAGCCGCTTTGATATGGCGTCTTATGTTGGTCTGGCAAAGGTTGATTGGGCGGCTCAGAACTTAACAGCCAGCAGTACGAAAAAAACAACAGCACGGCGGAAAAAAGCCACGGAGGCCAGCGTATGAATCAGCCAAAACGGGCGCTGGTGTTGGGTTGTGGTGCCGTTGCCGGCGGTGCCTGGAGCATTGCTGCGCTGCAGGCGGTGAGCAGGCAGCTGAACTGGAATCCGGCCGATGCCGATATTCTGGTGGGCACTTCGGTGGGCGCAGTGCTGGCTGCGCTGCTTGCCAGTGGTGTCAGTCTGGAGCGCTTAGTCGCCGCGCAAAATAATGAGCCGAAGCAAGGCTGTTACTGGAACCATGCGACCGACTCCGGCGGTAAATTACCGCCCTGGCCACAATGGAAATTCAGCGGCCCGGCATTATTTAAAAAAGCCTTAAACCGCGAAGTCAGTTTATTAACCGGACTCTGCGGCATTTTGCCCCGTGGCCGTACCGATATGTCGGGCTTTGTGCGTCTTATTCAGTCGGCATCGGCTGGTGATCTCTGGCCACAAGCACTACAGACCGGACAGCAAACAGAGAAAAAACTCTGGCTGATGGCGGTGGATGCAAAAACCGCCGAGCGCCGTGCCATTGGCAGTCAGGCCGATGATTTTACTCAGGTGCCATTATCGCGTGCGGTGTGTGCATCCTATGCGGTGCCGGGCTGTTGTCCGCCGGTGAATATTCAGGGGAATACCTACCTGGATGGCGGCATTGTGTCACCGGCGTCGGCGGATTTACTGGTTAACGAAGACGTCGATGAAGTCATTATTATCGCGCCGATGGCATCACGCTGGCCGGGTAAAGCCGGCAGTCTTTTTAATGCCGTTGAACGTTATGCCCGGCGGGGGATGACACGCATAGTAGATCGTGAAGAAGCTATGCTGCGCGCCGCCGGTAAACGGGTTATCCGTATTGAACCGAACGAAGATGACCTGCACGCCTTTGGCTGGAATCTGCTTGATCCGGCACGGCGGCAGGGCGTGTTCGATACCGCGTTATTAACCGCACCGGCAACGGTAGCTCAGGCCATTGCTATGGCCTGAGTCTGGGCCTTAGTCTGTGCCTGAGTCAGGATCAGATGTTTAGCTGTTCAGCGGTGTTGCCGTCGTTAAGTTGCCCGTTAATCTGTCTGGCAGCGCAAAGTCCAGTAAGGCAAAGCCCAGCAATGCCAGACCGCTTAACGGGAACAGTAGCGCAAAGCTGATCAGCAGCAACAGCCATAACGGGTTTAATGTTTTATCCGCAGCCGGCGGGCGTAACAGGCTGCCTTTACTTGGCGAGCGGCGCTTCCACCACAACACCAGACCAGCCAGTGCCAGCAACATTAATAACAGGCAGGCGATAATGTTGAGCCACAGATTCCACAGCCCCGCCTGACCTTTATGCAGGGCAATTCCGGCGGCCATACTCTTTGCGAGCAGGTTGTAATTACCCCAGCCAATATCGGCTAACACCCGACCATCCGCCGGGTTAATATGCACCGTTCTGTCCTGCATCGGATCGGTAATATCACCGCTGCTGGTTGAGGCAATCAGGGTGTATACGCCTTGTTCGCCACGCGGAAAACTGATGCGGAAATAACCGGGCAGAAGCTGTTTGCCGATATTTATAATCTGTTGCGCTGTAAGCGGATGCGCGGCGGCAGGTTCTGCTATCGGGATCGGCAATTGCTCGGCACTCCAGGATATTTCATTCAGATTTCCACTGTTTAACGTCGCGGTATCCGGCATAGCTGCGTGGTGCCCGGCATGAGGATTAACTGCTGAATTTTTCTCCGGCTGCCAGAATTGGGCCGATTTTTCTGCGGGAAAACTGCCCCAGGGTTGTACGATTTTTTGCCCCCATACGCCGCTCCAGGCCAGGCCGCTTAAGGCAAAAAATACCAGTAGCAGACTCAGCCATAATCCCAGCGCGCCATGCAGCTGGCGCCAGCGTGAGCGTTTATTATTCAGTTGTAGCGGAATATGCCATAAAGAACTTTTACGGCTGCGTGGCCAGTGCAGGTAGAGCCCGGATATTAATAAAAAAATACACAGGCCTGCAGAGGCTTCGAGCAAAGCATCACCAAACCATCCGGCCAGCAGGGTGCCATGAATATCATCGGCAATGGCATACCAGGTATCCGCTAACGCCATACTGCCAATGATGCTGGCCTGGTAAGGATCAACAAAAACAATACGATTGCTGTTACCTTCACGGATATGAAAACGTGCACTGCTGTGCGGTGTTTTGGCCGGCAGGTACTGTTCAATCGCTGCATCCGGAAAGGCTGTTTTTACAGCCTGGTATTGGTCGTCGACAGATAGCTGCTGAGCGCTGGGGCTAACGGTTAAATAATTGCCAAACTGCCATTGTTCCAGCTGTGGTTGCAGCAACATGGCAATCCCGCTCAGGGCCAGAATGAGCATAAAGGGCAGTACAAATAATCCGGCATAAAAATGCCAGCGCCAGATTTTCCGGTAGAGATTATGGTTCATTATCAGAAGCGGTAACCGCCCTCCAGATAGAGTGTGCGTGACGGATAAGGGTGATGAACGTAGGCTACCCGGTCGGTAATATTATCGGCACCAACCGACAGCTGCGCATGGCGGTTAAACTGGTAACGCATTTTGGCATCGATAAAGGTGTACGCATCAATCGCACCGAATACGCGCTGCTCGTGGTCGCTGCTATCCAGTTCGTTATAGCTGTCGCTGATATGGCGCACACTGACGCTGAAATCCAGTGCTGTACTCTGATGCCAGGTCAGTGTCAGATTCTGACTCCAGCGCGGAATACGCGGCATATCTTTGCCTTCGCTGTCAGCCACGCCGTCGTTTTTATCAATACGGGAACGCAGGGCGGTGGCATTAAAACGCACATCGAGCTGCGGCATAAACAGCGCGCGGCGCTGCAGGCTGATATCGGCTCCGCGGGTTGATACGCGGTCGATATTCAGAAACGAACTGATGGTCAGCGGATTACCGAAAGCATCGGCATAAATGCCGCTCTGGTTAAAAATAGTGTCGCGGATTTTTTCGTAAAACAGATTAATTTGCAGGCTTTGCCGGCCATCATCGAACTGAATATTGAGGTTATGGTGGATACCGGTTTCGGGCTTCAGACTGGCATTGGCAATTTGTTGTACATCATCGTTGCTGGCATTTTCGTACAGCTCTTCAACGATAGGAAAACGTACCGCGCGGGCAAGGGAATAACGGCTGTGCCACAGCGGAGCCAGTTGCCAGCCAAGGGAAAATTTGGGTGAAACGGCGCTTTCGTTGCGGTCCGGATTTTCGGCATTGCCTTTAAAGCCGTTCAGCCCCTGCCAGCGCTCATGGCGCAGGCCCAGTGTCAGGTCCAGTGTATTGGTAAATTGCCAGCCATAGTCGGCAAAAATTGCCTGTATCCGGGTTTCACCACCCGATAACGGTGTCTGTCCGGCACTTTGTCCGGCGGCATAATCGTAAGCGCCTTTTTCCAGCTCAAGCTGATAATCACCATAGTGATAACCGAGCAACAGGTTCATATCGCGGCGGCCAAACAGTCTCTGTGTGCCGCTTTTAATATCCACCGTCTGCCAGCCGGTATCGCGGAAATTCTGAATATCACCACTGCCATCCCAGGCAGGATCCGCCGGGTTTCTGGCCGAGCGTATCTGCTCGTCTTTTAAAATATCAAACTGGCTGATATCCGCCTGCCAATACCAGCTGCCCGCTATTGGCAGAGTCACGCCCAGCGCACTGAGCAGGGAATGGCGGTCTTGCCGGCTGTGGCGGAAACTGCTGCCATTGAGGCTGTAGTTATGACCATCCTGACTGATATTGCCGCTGTAAACGGTATTGCCGCCGGCGTCACGTATCAGGCTGCGGGCATCGGTATTATTATTCTGCCGTTGCTCATATACCAGGCTGGCGCGGACTTCGCCGTCGGGCAGATTGTAGCGTGCGCGGATTTTATATAAATCAGTCAGGGTATCGGCGATACCGGCATCACCGTAATACAGCACCGGGTTGCCCTTACTGTCCCGCCCCTGAATTCCGCCCCTGGCTGAGCTGCCGGTGGTTAGTTTTTCGGCGCTGTAATAAAAGCTTTGTGGCTGACCATCATTTTGCAAACGCTGAAAACCAGCCAGTAACTGCAGGTTACCAAAACGCTCGCCCCAGCTGGTGTATAAACGCTGGCCGGATAATTGTTGCTTACGGCCGATGCGGTCGTAGTCCTGTACAAAGCTGCTGCCTTCAATGCTGATTTCCCGCTCGTCGGGCAGACGGGTCTGAATATTAACAACCCCGCCCATGGCATTGCCGGAATATTCCGCTGCAAAAGGGCCGTACAGAATATCAACGCTGTGGATTTCGGCCGGTGCAACAACCGACCAGCGCGGTGCACCGCTGTAGCGTGTCTGCAGGTGATAATGCAGTGGCATACCATCAGCAAAAACCAGCGAACGGGTGGTCTGGAACATATTGCTGCCGCGCATGCCGAGGGTGGCATTCGGATCACCGATATAACGTTTACGTACGATAATACCGGGCTGGTCACGTACGGCATCTTCGGTATTAATAAAGTTGATGCTCTGTAATTGCTCGCGGGTTATTTCCCGCAGCGGGGTGCTGACATTTTGTGGCATACCACTGGCACGGCTGACCTGTGGTTCCAGCTCGGCATCAGCGGCAGATACATTCTTGCCTGCGAACAGCAGGGGTAATAACAGGGGGAATAACAAGGGCAGGGGTGTGGTTGCCAGCAGGCGGGCAGGAGCGATTGACGTCGGCTGAGCCATTACAGCATTCCATATCTGAAAATTTGCGCGACGATAGCAGAAAGTTCCCGGCCTTCCCCTGCGGCGACTTGTCGCACCTGATCTTGCCCCGATAAAACGGACATGCGGTCTGTCCGGCTTGTGATGCGGAGCTTGTACCCGGAGCGCAGGCTGGTTATAACAATGCACCATTTAATCTTCAGGATATCGCCATGTCCGCTGCTATTACTCCTCAGCCCTTTGCGCCCTGTGTGTCCTTTATTCTGCTGCGCGATGATTGTGTATTGCTGGAAAAACGCCGCGACGATAAAGAAATCGATCCGGGTCTGGTGATGGTGCCGGGCGGGCATATGGAAGAGGGCGAACATCAGCACGACACTTTGCTGCGCGAACTGGATGAAGAACTGGGCATCCGGCCGCTGAATGCCCGCTACGTCTGTTCGCTGTTGCACCCTACCGACGAACTGCAGCTGCTGCATTATTATTTAATTACCGAATGGCACGGGGATATTCAGGCCCACGAGGCAGAAGCCGTATTCTGGCAACCCTTGTCGGAGCTGGGGGCGCTGGATATTACGCCTGATCATACCGCCATCGCCGAAGCGCTGCGTTTATATGGCGCTTAATTATTTAATCAACGCGGTAAAAAATTCCTGTGCTGATTATTAAACCCGGCATTCTGGCCTTTTACAGCCCGCATATACTCGCCGATAAGCACCAGCATGCGGCTCTGCAACTGGTGTGGCCCGGCGCGCAGGGGCACTGGCAACTGAACGCTGAAAAAGGCACTGGCCCATTGCTGATTGCGCCGCAAGCGGAGCACGATCTGGCCGCTGAACAGTGCTGGGTTATTTTGCTGGAGCCTCTGTCTGTCGCCGGTAAACATGCTTTGCAACACATGAACGGCCAGCTGTTGGTATCCCTGCCTGGCCCGGCATCTGCGGCTGACAGCACAGAGTTACTGGCGGCGTTAAGCCATCTGCTGGGGCTGGATAAACAGGTATTTAATCTGCAAATAACCGACAGCCGCCTGCTGCGTTTGCAGCAGCAACTGGATCAGTGTTTTAACGGCGGCTGCATAAAACCTTCGCAATGGCGTGCACGGGATATTGCTGCCGGACTGGCGTTGTCGGAGAGCCGTTTTCTGCATCTGTTCCGTGAGCAGATGCACATGCCCTGGCGGCCCTATCTGTTATGGCGCCGCCTGCTCTGTGCGGTGCAGGCGTTACATCAGGGGAAGAGTGCGACCACTGCAGCGCAGGATGCGGGCTTTGCCGACAGTGCTCATCTGAGCCGGACTTTCCGTCGTCATTTTGGGTTATCGGTGCGTGAGGCGGTGCAGCTGGCCCGCAATTAATCACCACCATTAATCACCACCATAAATCACACGAGCAAGTCAGCCAGTTTATTCAAGTTATCAGCCTGTACCGGCGGTAGTCTGGTAAAAAAACAGGAGGTACACCATGGCTGACAACACAACAAACACAGCAGATAGCTATCTGGCCACAACCCGCATGCTGGATTACCGGCATCCGGCCATTCAGCAGCTGATTCAGCAACGGGGCTGGCGCCAGCTGGATACCCGCCAGCAGATTGCAGAGGTTTATCGTTTTGTGCGCGACGATATCCGCTTTGGCTACAACGCCGATGACAGCCTCAGCGCCAGTGAAGTACTGAGTGATGGTTACGGCCAGTGCAATACCAAGGGTACGCTGCTGATGGCGCTGTTACGGGCGCTGGGCATTCCTGCCCGTTTCCACGGTTTTACCATTTATAACGAGCTGCAGAAGGGCGCGATTCCGCTGTGGATGTTCGCCTTTGCACCGGCGCGCATTCTGCACAGCTGGGTCGAAATTTATTACGATGGCCGCTGGCTGGAAATAGAGGGTTATATTATCGACCAGCCGTACCTGCAGCAGGTGCAGAAAGCCTTTGCCAGCGAGTGTGAAGCCTTCAGTGGTTATGGCATTGCCACGCCTTGTCTGCAAAAACCACAGAACGACTGGCAGGGCGGCAATACCTATATTCAGAAAGAAGGCATTGCCGACGACTACGGTGTTTACAACACGCCGGATGAATTTTACGCGGCGATGGGCACCAACCTGCGCGGCTTCAAACGTATTCTGTACCGTTATCTGCTGCGTCATCTGATGAATATCAATGTTAGAAAAATCCGTCGCGCGGGTATCCGTTAAGCGCAAGATCCGGGTTGTGTTCGTGGCCCGGATTTTTATGATGAAGTGAATTGGACCTGTTTCACTTAGTGTCAACAGGCCCTAATACCCAACCGGCGCGGAGCTGCTTATGTCTGACTATCAACGAATCGCAACGGCTATCCGTTTTATTACGCAGCATGCGCGTGAGCAGCCAGCGCTGGAGGATATCGCCGCGGCGGTTAATCTCAGCCCTTTTCATTTTCAGCGTCTGTTCAGTCAGTGGGCGGGCACCAGCCCCAAGCGTTTTCTGCAGGTATTAACACTGGAACGCGGTAAATTCCTGCTGCGTCAGCAATTGCCGTTGCTGGAGGCGGCCGATGAGCTGGGGCTGAGCGGCAGCAGCCGGCTGCACGATCATTTTGTTCAGCTGGAAGCGGTAACGCCGGGTGAATATCAGCGCGCCGGCGCCGGGCTGACCATCCGTTACGGTGTGGCAGACACGCCCTTTGGCCCGATGTTTATTGCGCAAACACCCCGTGGCTTATGCCGTGCTGCTTTTATTGCAACAGGAGAAGATGAAACAGATTCACAGCAGCAACATCAGCAACAGCATCAGGAACTCAGTGCCGCCGAAGAGCTGGCCGCGTTACAGGCTGAGTGGCCGGCGGCCGGCTGGCACGAAGATAACGCCGGCGCACAACAGCTGGTCGCCACGCTGTTTGCCCGCAAGCGCAGTGACACTGGCGCGCCGTTGTCGCTGCATGTGCGCGGCACCAATTTTCAGCTGGCGGTCTGGCGTGCGTTATTAACCATTCCTGCCGGCCATGCGCTCAGCTATGGCCAGCTGGCCACACAGCTGGGTCAGCCAACGGCGGCACGGGCGATTGGTAATGCGGTTGGCGCCAACCCGGTGGCTTTTATGATTCCCTGTCACCGGGTAATTCAGCAGAGCGGGGCGCTGGGCGGTTATCGCTGGGGGCCGCTGCGCAAGCAGGTTATGCAGAGCTGGGAACGGCTGCGGCTGGCGGCTGAGGAGTAGCCGCAGCCGCCGTGTCAGACCCGCCGTATCAGGCGGTTGCTTCTTGCCGGGCAAAAGAAAATACAAACGGAAAACGACCGAGTATTTTTTCTGCGGCCCGGCGTTGTGGGTCACTGTCCTGCTCAAGATAAATCAGCAGCTGCATACCTTTTTGTTTGGTGTCTTCCACCAGTAATTGCGCACAGGCGATACCGGCCTGCTCCAGAGCTTCGATTAATGCTGAGTGAATTTCGAGTTTTTTCAGAGCGGGTTTAAAAATTTTGCCGACCGGGGTGAGGGGGATGGCGTCGGTCAGACGGATATATTTCGGCTGCGCGGCCCGTTCAGAAATATGCGTGGCGGCAAAATGCTGTAATTCAGCCGTACTGACCCGCGCTCCCGGTTTCAGCTGTACATAGGCGACAGGCAGTTCACCGGCATGAGCATCCGGACGGCCGACGGCGGCAACCAGCTGAACAGCGGGGTGACGGTGTAAAGGCTCTTCGATCATGGCCGGGTCGATATTATGACCACCACGGATAATCAATTCTTTCCGGCGTCCGGTGAGCCAGAAATACCCATCGTTATCCTGATACCCAAGATCGCCGGTATTCATCCAGCGATGTGTGTCGTGGCAGTCGAGCCACAAATCTTTGTTCTGGCTGTCGATACGGTAGCCGGCAAAAACATTGGCTCCGGAAATAACCAGCACACCGCTTTCCCCTGGAGAACAATCGCGCAGGTAAGCACCTTGCTCATCTACGGCAACGGCTTTCATCCGTTGTCCGGGCACCCGCAGGCCAACAGACCCCAGGCGGCGTTCACCTGCAGGTGGGTTAACGCTGCTGACGCAGGTGCCTTCTGTCAGTCCGTAACCCTCGAGAATTTTCAGTCCGGTGCATTGCTGGAAACGGCGGAATACTTCTACCGGCAGAGGGGCGGCACCACAAAGTCCATACTCCAGTGAGCGGATATCATGATTGCCGATGGGAACATCAAGCAGGCTGGCATACAGGGTTGGTACACCGCTGAAAAAATGAATCCGGTGTGTTGCGACGATTTCCCAGAAGCGCTTTACCACGCCGTCGCCACGGTAACCTTGCGGGGTGCCGAGAATCACATGGGCGCCGCGCGAGAATGGCAACAGCCCGGTAATCAGGACCGCATTGACATGAAACAGTGGTAAGCCGCAGAACACATTTTTTCCGGGACCGATATTGGCTCCCATAAACTGTGCAACCGAATGCACATTGGCCACTTCATTACGATGACGGCGCATAGCAATTTTCGGCAGGCCGGTGGTGCCACCAGTACAGAAAAAAGAAGAATAATCGTCACCATTAAAACGACGCTTGCTGAGCAGTTCTGTGGCGTTCTGGGTCTGGCATAAACGCCTGAAATCATGCAGCTGAAGCGTGGCCGGTAAGCCGTGCCGCAGACCGCGCCAGCCGGATTGTGAACGCGCTTCTTTTTTTTGCAGCAGGCGGGCAGCGAGACCTTTAAGGCCGCTTATATGGTCAGCCATATTGATCAGCAGCAAATGCTTAAGTGCGGGCAATTGCGGCAGTATTTGCTGCACTTTTGGCCACAGATCGGTTCCCGGAAAAGGGGCCAGGGTTACCAGAATGCTGGCGTTGGCAGCATTAAGCAGTTCGGCCATCGCCTCCGCTTCGAGCAGCGGGTTAATGGCGGCTACGATTCCGCTGGCCTGTCCGCCCCAGATAACAAAATGCGTTTCCGGCAGGTTAGGCAGTATGTAAGCAATGACCGTATCTTTATCGGCTCCGAGATTGTGGAACATATTGGCCGTACGGTGCACCTGTTCCAGCAGCTGCTGGTAACTGAACACTTCCGGTTTATGGTGGCCGTCGGTCTGCAGAAAAAAAGACAGTGCCGGTTGGCTGGCATATTTTACGGCGGCATCGTGCAGCAGCTGATACGTGCTGGTGGGCAATGGCGTGGGTGCCATGGCTTCTGCTGCCAGTACATCGCGGTAATTTGCAATTCCTTCCATCAGGCGGCTCCCCGCACAACCCGGTGCTGCTGCCGGCCAAGATCGATTACGCCGTCAGTGCTGCGGATAACGGCTTCGACCAGATCGCCATCCTGCAGATACTGTGGTCTTACACGTTGCTTTTTCATAAACAGCTCCCACTTTTTCTGCTCCGGGAGAAGAGCTGCCAGCCGCACCAGAAAGGCAGAAGGCAAAGCCAGAGCGCAGCCGCTGGGCGTGCCGGTCATAATGACATCGCCCGGATTAAAATCGGTGATCTGAGAATACTCGGTCAGTGTTTCTGCCGGACGGAATACCATGTTGCCGCTGTTGTCGTGCTGGCGGACTTTACCGTTAACGCTGAGAGTCAGCTGCAGGTCGTTCAGGTATTTCATTTCCTGCCGGTTCAGCAGGCATAAAACCGGTCCGAGCGGACAAAACGTACGGTAGCTTTTGCCTTTATGAAACTGCATTTGCGGAATCTGAACATCGCGTGCGGACACATCATTACCAATGCAGATACCGGCAATATATTCGTGCAGATTATCGGCGGTTACCTGCACGCTCTGGCGGGTTTCCCGGGCCAGCACCAGTGTCAGCTCAACTTCATAATCCAGCAGTTGCACATGGGGCGGGCGGATAATTTCTCCGCTGGGGGCTGTAATCGACGCAGACGATTTGGTGAAAAACATATTGAAGGCTTTGGCGTCCGGATCAACACCGGAATCGAGCATATGCTGGCGATAATTAGCTCCCTGGCACAGCACCTTGGCGTCTCCGGTAATAGGGGACAGCAACTCAACACTGTTGTCTGCCAGAGCTTCTCCGGTGTTATTGCAGGCATCGGCGACAGCCTGATAACCCAGCGCAATCAGCCCGGCGGTGGTGGTGCAGGGCAGGGGCAGCGGATGAATAAGATTATCGGCGCTGAGGCCCCAGCGAATCTGGTTGTTATGACGGAATCGGACAATTGCTAAAGGCATAATAGGGCTCCTGTCAGCCAAAGATTCTGGCGAGTGTTTTTAATTTTTTTATCGTAACGTCCGGGCTGTAACGCAGACTTCTGAGCAACCCACGGATAGCGCTGAGCGTGATTTTGGGTTTGGTGAAACTGACTGGCATCACCTGCCCCCACTGTGACATGGCATTGCGGCTGACAGGATGCACGCCCATGGGCCGCTCTGCTGTAAATAAATCACCGTCACAGTAATGCTCATGCTTGGCTCCCCAGGGGTCTTGCCAGTAATCAAAAATCTGGCTGCCGAGAATATGGCGGCCGATTCCCCAGGCGTGCTGCCATTTCTTTTCGCGCATGACGCGCTGTCCCATGCCAACCGCATCGGCATCCACCAGTTCGTAAGCACTGTGACTGTATGCCGGCATAAAGCCCTGTGCCATCGCCAGCGTGTGGTGATCGGCCGGGGTGTCTCCCAGATCAAGACGGAAAAAGACCACGGCTGGTGAGCCGTCGGGCAGAACCTGAACATCACTCGGAATAAGGCCGAAGTGGCGTGTGTACCAGGCGCTGGTCTGCTGAAAATCGGCTACTTCGAGAACCAGATGGCCGAGACGCAGTACATCCGGCGCTGTGGCCGGCGGACGCTGGCAATCATTCACGCGCACATGTTCGTTATTGAAATTGAACTGCAGGGGCGCACGGTGCCGCAGAGGCGCGACGCTGTTCTGACCACAGATGGCTTCTACCCGGAAACCGGAAGGATCGCGCAGACACACCCGCTGGCCACCGCCGGGATAAGGTGCTTCTTCAATCGCCGATGCTCCGTCCAGCTCACTCAACGCCTGCAGGGCGGCTATATCCGCGACTTCAAAGCCGAATCCGGCAAACCCTGCTTTTGCTGCCTTACGGATGCAGTAGCAGAAAGGGGCATTGTCGGCGGCGCGCAGGAAGATGGCTTCTTCACTGCGGCTGGCCGTTTGCAGGCCAAAGTCATGCAGGAAGCGTTCGGCTTTCTCTGGTTCCGGCCGGTCAAACACGAGATAGGCCAGCCGGCAGGCTTTGCTGGTGGGCGAGGGATGCCGTTGGGGTTGCTGGGTAGAGAGTTCAATCATGGCGGACTCCGTTGCTGGGAACGATCATTGTTATTTTGTTATGAGATTAAAACCAATATTGAAACATATTTCAATATTGGTTTTAATCTCATTCGTTGGCGTCGCCAGGATGCCGTTAGCGGAGAATAAAAATGAACAAAGAACGTGGCGGAAAAGAAGCAGAAACAACAGAGGTTCTGATTGTTGGCTGCGGCCCTGTGGGAGCAACCCTGGCAGCCTTACTGGGGCGCTATGGCATTAATACACTGGTGATCGATAAAGCGCCGGACATACTGCTGATGCCAAGAGCCATTGCACTGGATAATGAAGCGTTGCGGGTTCTGCAGATGGCCGGTCTGAGCGAAGACTCGTTTGCCCGTATTCCGATTCCGCAGGTGCAGATGCACAGTCCGGTTATGGGGCGCTTTGCTACCGCAAATACCCGCGGCAGTCTGGATGGCCATCCCAAGCTGGTTACTTTTTATCAGCCGGAACTGGAGCAGGCGCTGGCCGGACGGCTGGCGGCTCTGCCGTCGGTAACGGTGCGCCGCTGTCTGGAGCTGGTGACACTGCGCGATGAGGGCGATGTTGTCAGCGTGGTGGTGACTGATGACGCTGGCCGGCAGGAAGAAATCCGCGCCCGTTATCTGATTGGTGCCGATGGCGCCAGCTCCCTTGTCCGCAGCCTGATCGGCCAGGATTTTCAGGGCACAACCTATGGCGAAGACTGGCTGATTGTTGATGCCCGGCAGCGGGCAGAGCAGGCCATCGACCATGTTGAGTTTATCTGTGATCCCAGACGATCAGTTCCCCATATGCCGGCTCCCGGTGGTCGTGAGCGCTGGGAGTTTATGCTGCGCCGTAGTGAAAACCGTGAGCAGATGGAGCATCCGGACAAAGTGGCAGAGCTAATGGCTCCCTGGATCAGCAGCAGCGATCTGCAGATTGAGCGGACGGCGGTGTACCGTTTTCATGCCCGTTGTTGCGAGCGTTTCAGTAAGGGCCGGGTTTTTCTGGTCGGTGATGCTGCGCATATCACGCCGCCTTTTGTCGGTCAGGGGTTGGTTGCCGGCTTGCGTGACGTGGCGAACCTTGGCTGGAAACTGGCCTGGGTGCTGCGTGGCCAGGCGCAGCCGCAGATCCTCGACAGTTATGATCAGGAACGGCGTCCGCATGCAGTGAGCATGATCAACCTCGCCCGCTTTATGGGCCATCTGGTAATGACCCGTCATGCAGTCTCTGCATTTATGGTGCATGGTCTGATGCGCCTGTCGCGCTTGCTGCCGCCGCTGCGTCGTCATCTGGAAGAGTTACGGATTAAGCCGGCTAACCGTTTCCGCCAGGGTTTATTCTGCGCCGGGCAGGGGCTGAAACATCTGCTTCCGGGCAGCCAGCTGGGACAGGGATGGGTACGCAGTGGCGGGGAGGTTCGCCTCAGTGATGATGTGTTGGGAGAACGGTTGCTGCTGGTGGGCTTCAATACCAATCCGCAGGCAGGGCTGAGCGCTGCTTTACGGTCGCGCTGGCAGGCTGCCGGTGGTGGCTTTCTGCAGGTTGGGGTACAGAATCAGAGTCCGGAAACAACCGAGCTGCTGGAAGACCTGGCACAGTCATTATCGGCTCCGGCGTCTGCGGCGCTGGCGGTGGTGCGTCCGGATCGCTTTATTCTGTGCTCCGGCCCGGCAGGCTGTGCTCCGGAGCTGCTGCAGCAGACGCTTGGCTTGCTTGGAAAGTAGCTGTCATCTCAATATTGAGACGGTTTCAATGTGGTACACTGGCGCTCTGTTCCCTTCAGAGACTGGTGCGATCCGCATGACCTCGTCTGCCGAGAATGAAAAACTGACCCGTGGTCACAAGAAAAAAGCCCGTACACGCCAGCAATTGCTGGATGCGGCGCTGAAGATTTACGCCCATAAAGGTGCCGGGGAACTGGCACTGAACGAACTGGCGCAGGAAGCAGGGGTATCCAACGGAACGGTATACAACTACTTCCGTACCAAAGAAGAGGTGCTGGATGCCGTCAGCCTGGCACAGGCGGAAGCCTTGTCTCATGAGGTTGCGCTGATCAGCCGTGGCGTTGCTGATGGTGCCGAGCGGGTTGCAATCGGTATCCGTGCGTTTATCCGCCGTGCAGCACAGGACCGCGAATGGGCCAGTGCCCTGATCAATATCGTACGCTATGCCGAGGGAATGCGTTCGGCACTGGGCGATTATGTGCGCCATGATGTGCGCACGGGGCTCAGTCAGGGACAGTTTGATTACAGCAGTGAAGATCTTGCCATCCGCCTGCTGGTCTCCGGCGTGATCAGCGCAATGATTGCGATTGTTGAAGGCCGCTATGAAAACGGGGATGACAGCACTGTGGCGGCGATGTTGCTGCAGGCTCTGGGCATGGCGCGGCCACAGGCTCTGTTAGTGGCGGTTAAGGCTTTACCGTCGTTACCGGTGGAGGAATAACAGGAGAGTTGCTTCTGAGCCGGTCCCGGCACAGCCTTATGCCTTTTTCTTTGTACGGGTGGTGTGTACCGCCCGCAATCGTCTAAAAAACCAACGCTTTTCAGCAACCCCCACGGACTATGGCTCCGGCCTGCTTATCGCCAACTTATCCAGTTAGTTATCCACAGAATCTGTGGATTCAATGTCAGCTTTGTCCCCATGTCGCCGGGCGTCTTATCCGTCTGGCGGAGAATGCCTGATGCTTCTGTGCTTGCCGTGCCGATTTTTTTGTGATCCTGCTGCAACCCTTGCCATGCCTTGAAAAATAAAGAAATTTTTAGTTTTTTCTGGCTGTGTAAAAAACACACGGTTTTTACCGGCTGGCGTATTTACTGCATTCAGGGGAGTTCTCAAAAGAATATGCACAGAAATATCCACAGCTTCTGTGCAAAACTTCAGGGTTGACAGAAAGAACTTATGCACAAATCGAAGATGATGCTTGACGGCGCTTTTTTCTCTGTGTTTGCCGGTAGTGACGAGACGTTGCCTTATTGATATTGCCCGGCAGGTGAAGCGGTTGCGATCGCCTGTGCGCCAGCCTGCAGGTTGGCTACTGCCATCTGTACCTATCGTTTTTCTTTTTTCTTGTCCTGTCAGAGACACTGTCTGATTGATATTTTCCCCCGCCTGACAGACAGAGGGGAGAGTGATACGGATGTATCGGTACGATGAATATGACAGGACGCTGGTTAATGAGCGGGTAGAAGAGTTTCGCGATCAGGTTGCGCGCCGGATCCGTGGTGAACTCACAGAAGATGAGTTTCTGCCGCTGCGTTTGCAAAACGGTCTGTATTTGCAGAAACACGCTTATATGATGCGGGTCGCTATTCCCTATGGGGCGTTATCCAGTGATCAGATGCGCGGTCTGGCGGCAATTGCCAATAAGTTTGACCGTGGTTATGGGCATTTCACCACCCGTCAGAATATTCAGTTTAACTGGATTGAATTAGCCGATACGCCAGATATTCTGGCGCATCTGGCGTCTATTGATATGCACGCGATTCAAACATCGGGTAACTGCGTGCGTAATGTGACTACCGAAGCCTATGCGGGCGTTGCCCCCGATGAAGAATATGACCCGCGTATTTTTGCTGAAATTATTCGTCAATGGGCTACCGTAAATCCCGAGTTTTTGTTCCTGCCCCGTAAATTCAAAATTGCAGTCAGCTCCAGTCAGGAAGACCGGGCAGCGGTGCGTATGCACGATATCGGTTTGTATTTGTATCGTGATGAAGAAGAAACGCTGCGCTTTCAGGTTATGGTTGGCGGAGGGTTGGGTCGTACGCCTTTTCTTAATCAGCTCGTAAAAGACAATCTGCACTGGTCGGAAGTTTTGTCATATATCGAAGCGGTTCTGCGGGTATTCAACCGCTATGGCCGGCGTGATAACAAGTACAAGGCACGTATTAAAATTCTGGTAAATTCACTGGGCATAAGCGCTTTCCGTGAAGAAGCAGAAGCCGAATGGCAACAGATTCGCGGAAGTTTTTCGACACTTACTGAAGATGAGCTGAGTCGTGTAGCTTCTCAGTTTTTATCGCCGCTCTATAAAGCGTTAGATGATACTGATCTTCAATATGGTCATCACTTAACAAGCAATAGCGAATTTGCTTCCTGGGCATCACGCAGTGTGAAACCGCACAAGGTGAAAGGTTATGCCTCCGTGGCAATTTCTACCAAATTTCCCACCAATACGCCGGGCGATCTAACCGCAGAACAAATGCAACGCATTGCCGATTTGGCCGATTTATATGGCTTTGGGGTGATTCGGGTTGCCCATGAACAAAACCTGGTATTGCCGGATATCCCGAAACAAGACCTGTTCAGCGTCTGGACAAGTTTATGTGAGGTGGGCTTGGCATTACCTAACGTGGGTTTAGTCAGCGATATGATTGTTTGTCCCGGAGCAAGCTACTGCAATCTGGCGACGGCCCATTCCTTTCCTGTCGCCAGGAAAGTCGCTGAGGCTTACAGCCTTGAAGAGCAACTGGATGTCGGTGACATCAGTATTAACTTATCGGGTTGTATTAACGCCTGTGCTCACCACCATATCGGAAATATAGGAATTTTAGGATTGAATAAATCCGGTAAAGACTATTACCAGATCACCATTGGCGGCGCTCAGGGAAAAGACAGTCAGATCGGTAAGGTTATTGGTCCGGCGGTGAGTGAAGAGGTGTTACCCGGAGTGGTAAAAAATATCACCAATGCTTATTTAGCCAATCGTAATGATCACGAAACCTTCCATGAAACTTTTTTGCGCATAGGGCTGGAGCTTTTTAAGTTGGCCGCTTATGGCCCGGCAGGAGCTTAGTATGAAGAATATTATCCGCATTCATTCTGGTGATGCTGCTGTTATTAAGTCAGATGACTGGGTTATTGCAGAAGAAGTTCATGACACGCCAGATCCCCATGACGTTTTACCCATGGCAGTCTGGTTAGCGCGTGTTGAGCAGGGTGAGGAGGTAACGCCAGCAGTCTGGATTGGTGTTAATGATGATCCGATGGAATTACAGAGCGTAATTGATAAGCTCTCGTTTATCGGCGTTTTCTTCGAAGATTTCAAGGATGGGCGTGGCTACTCAACGGCGTATTTACTGCGAAAGCGGTTAAATTATCAAGGGGATTTACGGGCGTTTGGTGATGTTTTGCGGGATCAGCTGAGCCTGATGCGTCAGTGTGGTTTCGACAGCTTTGCTATTAAAGAAGGCAAAGACCCGTACGATGCGATGAAAGGCCTCAAAGGACTTTCCGTTACCTACAGCAGCAGCGTGTCGCAACCTAACCCGCTTTATAAACGGGTTCGTCGATAGACTTAATCTTTAATGCCCAAGCAGCACGCTGAAAAGCTTTTTGACCGCGGCTTGCCTCTTTTCTGTTAAGGGATGGATATAACTCAAACGTAAAAAGTTTTTATATTGTCCCGAAGCTGAGAAAAGCGAGCCGGGTGTCATAATCACACCTTGCTCCAGTACCTTGTTGTAACTGTTTTGTGTGTTAATGGTTTCGTCTAATTCCACCCACATAGAAATTCCGCCCTGGGCGTGGGTGTAACGAATTTCATCATGCCAATGGTTACTCAATAAGGTCATCAGTTCCCTTTGTTGCTGCTTCAGCGTATTAACCTGTTGAGCCAGATAGCGGCGGTAATGCCCCTCTTCCAAAAATGTCGCAAGCCCTTGCTGAGTGGATTCGCTGGAAGATAACTGGGTGACCAGTTTGAGCTGAGCGATTTTGTCGTGCCATTTTCCGCCAAACACCCAGCCAATCCTTAAATCCCTTGATAAGCTTTTTGAAAACGAGCTGCACAGAATAACCCGCCCGTCAGGATCGAATTTTTTTAGCGGTTCGGCCGTAAACGGCGGGAAGGAAAGATCGCCGTAAATGTCATCCTCTATAATGCAAAAATCTTTTTCTATCGCCAGATTGATCAATTCCTGGCGGGCTTTTTCTGGCATGCAGGCCCCGGTAGGGGTAGCGTAATTCGGGGATGTTATGCAGGCTTTTATCGGCCATTCGGTTATTTTTTCGGCTAAATCCTCAATGCTTAAACCCTCTGAAGGATCTGTGGCAACCTCGATAATTTTCAGCTTCAGCTGCTCCATGATCTGCAGAACACCATAAAACGCAGGTGATTCCACCGCTACGGTATCGCCCGGTGAGCATGTCGCCATAAGCGAAATAAATAACCCATGCTGGCAGCCTCCGGTGATGCAAACCTGTGCTGGGTCCTGATTCAGACCGCGATGGCGGTAATGACTCACAATGGCGTCTTTCAAGCGCATGTCGCCGCTTGAATCATTGTAATAAAGAGCTTTCTGAGTCGGTCTGGAGCGTAAAGCTTTGCTCAAATGCCGGTTCAGTGTGATGAGGTGGCTGGCATCATTGGCAGTGCCGGCGGTTGGTAAAATATCAAAAGCGGCACTGCGCGCCATGATGTCTCTTAAAATAGCCGGAACCGTTACGTCTCTGGGCGCCGCCGGAGGGTTAATGCGTTTTGGCGGCAGCCGGTCATGGTGTGTCTCAGTTTTGACAAAGTAACCGGATTTTGGCTTGGAAAAGATCAGGCCTTCTGCTTCGAGCCTGTGTAAGGCGTGTAATACAGTGGCTTTGGAAAAGCCTAAGTTCTGGCACATTTCCCGGACGGAAGGAAGTTTTCCACTCGGTAAGAAATGATTGGCTTGTATATCTTTCCGTAACAAGTGTTCCAGCTCTAGGTACTTAAACTGATTCATGGCGACACCCTGATCAACAAACTGTACCTATTCTAAATTAGTTTATTGTGCCTGTTCTGTATTTTTTTTAGTCGTACACTCAACGCGGTTGTTATTTTTAGCTTCGGCTTTCTGGCCGTGCAGAAGGTAGGCAGGACACAATGATTGATTTAAGTGCTGTTGATCTGGCGCGGATACAGTTCGCGTTCACCGTCTCGTTCCACATTATCTTTCCCGCGATAACGATCGGTCTGGCCAGTTATCTGGCTGTGTTAGAAGGCTTATGGCTGTATACCAGAAAGCCGGTCTATATGACTCTGTGCCGGTTCTGGATGAAGATATTTGCCGTTAACTTCGCCATGGGGGTGGTTTCTGGCATTGTTATGGCGTATCAGTTTGGTACCAACTGGAGCCAGTTTTCTAACTTTGCGGGGGCGATTACAGGCCCGTTACTCAGCTATGAAGTGATGACGGCTTTCTTCCTTGAGGCTGGCTTCCTGGGGGTTATGTTGTTTGGCTGGAAAAAAGTTGGAGAGCGGCTGCATTTTGCCTCCACTATTCTGGTTGCCATCGGCACTCTGATCTCAATGACCTGGATTCTGGCATCAAACAGCTGGATGCAAACCCCTCAGGGTTACGACATTGTTGATGGGCGTGTTGTGCCGCTGGACTGGTTCGAAATTACATTTAATCCCTCTTTTCCTTACCGTTTAGTGCATATGGGGCTGGCTGCATTTTTGGCGACGGCGTTGTTGGTCGGTGCTTCCGGTGCGTGGCATTTGCTTAAAGGCTCCCATATTAACGTAGCGAAAAAAATGTTATCCATGGCGATGTGGATGCTGCTTATTTCTGCGCCATTACAAGTGTTGGTTGGTGATCTGCATGGTCTGAATACCTTAGAGCATCAGCCAATCAAAGTGGCCGCAATGGAAGCTCATTGGCATGAAGCTAAGCCCGGTGAAGGTGTGCCGCTTGTTCTGTTCGCCTGGCCAGATATGGAGAAAGAACAAAACGATTTTTCGATAGAAATCCCCAATCTGGCCAGCCTGATTCTGACCCATTCTATGGATGGTTCTATTCCGCCATTAACTTCCGTTGCCCCGCAAGATCGCCCTAATGTGCCAGTCGTTTTTTTTAGTTTCCGAATTATGGTTGCGCTTGGCATGTTGATGATTGTGCTGGCGCTTGCTGCGTTAATTCTGCGTAAAACAGGCAAGCTCTATGAGAAAAAATGGTTCCTGAATTTTTGTATTGCCATGGGACCATCCGGTCTGATCGCCATGCTGGCCGGTTGGTTTGTGACGGAAGCCGGTCGTCAGCCCTGGGTTGTATATGGTTTGCAGCGCACCGTGGATGCAGGGTCGCCCAACAGCGTTACTGCAATGAGTCTGTCTTTGCTGGCATTTGTAGTGGTGTATGTCTGTGTGTTTGGTGTGGGTGTGCGTTATATGTTGGCGCTGATTGCCAAAGGGCCGGCAGAAGACTACTCGTTGGAGGATGACGAGCACCTGAATAAACGCCCGGCCCGTCCGCTATCCGCCGCAGATGGCGTAGAAATTTAGGAGACCCTGTCATGCATTTTGATTTACCGACTATTTGGGCTTTTATTATCGGCTTTGGCCTGATGATGTATGTGATCCTGGATGGCTTTGATCTGGGGATTGGCTTGCTGTTTCCTTTTATTAAAGACAAGCATGAACGGGATATTATGGTGAACTCGGTTGCCCCCGTGTGGGATGGTAACGAGACCTGGCTTGTGCTGGGTGGTGCTGGCTTATTGGCGGCTTTTCCGATGGCTTATTCTGTGATTTTGTCCGCCTTATATGGGCCGATTCTGCTCATGTTGTTTGGTTTGATTCTTCGTGGTGTGGCCTTTGAGTTTCGTTTTAAAGCCACAGAGTCTCATCGTCCGGTGTGGGATAAATTGTTCTTTGTTGGTTCTTTAATGGCAACCTTTTCTCAGGGTGTTGCTGTGGGGGCTGTGATTCTTGGTTTTCAGGTTAAAAATGGTGAGTTTTCCGGTGGCGGACTGGATTGGTTAAGTCTGTTCAGTCTGTTTACGGGTTTCAGTTTGCTGTTTGCTTATGGGTTGCTGGGAGTTACCTGGCTGGTTATTAAAACAGAGCACGGTTTGCAGAAGAAAATGCGCGTACTTATTAAGCCATTAACGCTGCTGTTAGCGACCTGTATGTTTATTATCAGTATCTATACACCGATGGTTAACGAAAGCGTGCGGGATTTATGGTTTAACCTGTCAAATATCGTGTATCTGGCACCCTTGCCCATTCTTACTGCTGCTTTTGCTTTTTTGCTGATGGGGGCTGCGCATTCCAAAGACGAGTGCCGGGCTTTTATTTGTGCTGTATGCATGCTGCTTCTTGGTTATCTGGGGCTGTGTGCCAGCCTTTGGCCAAACATTATTCCGCCCGGTATTACGATCTATCAGGCCGCGGCTCCGGCATCCAGTCTCCGGTTTACCCTGGTGGGTGTTGTGCTCATCGTTCCTGTGATTCTGATTTATACCTTTTGGTCTTACCGGGTATTCCGGGGAAAAGTCGTTGATACCGATGGTTATCATTAGGGCCTGATTCACTTAGTGTTAGGCCCTGGAAAAAGACTGCAACGGGGCAAGCATTTACCGGGCGCTTATCTCTGCTGTAAAACGTAAATCCGGAGGAACAGGGGATGAAAAAAAGTCTTCATCAATGGAAGTGGCTCTTAATCTATTGGGCCCTCGGTGTAGGGGCGCTTTTTGTGGTCGCGACGGTTATACGTTTTGCCATGACCCTGGCCGGAATGGAATCCGGATGACTAAATCCGAATAACTACATCCGGATAGCTATATCCGGATTTCAGGAGGGAATATTCAATGCATTCCTTTTTGCATGAGTGACTCTTACCCAGTGCACAGTCTGCTTGAGTCGCCCGGATAAAACGGTCATTTCTGTTGGCAATGTTGTCTTGAATATGACCCACCAGAGCAGGTTTTTAATGCCCGTATCGGGTTGTTGTTTTTGGCAGGCGCAACTGAGCGACGATCACGGCCAGAGCTATGCCGCCGAGCACGTCGGCACCGTAGTGGTAACGCAGATACAGGGTAGACAGGGTAATGCTCAGGGTCATCAGCAACACCAGAACGCGCAATGGCCAGGAATACCAGCGCCAGCAGACCAGCAGTGTTACCCAGGGTACGGCGGTATGCAGACTGGGGAAACAGTCGTAGGCATAACGGAAGCTGTTAACTGCGTCATAGACCAGGCCATCCTGCGTGCCAAGGCTGACACTGAATGCGCTTTCCAGCCACTGACCGGGGCCGATGACCGGCACCAGCAGATACAGCAGCCAGCCAATAACCAGGGTGTAAATAATTCCCTGACGTACATGAATAAACGCCGCGGGCTGTTCTGCCCGGCAATAAAACAGCCACAGTAACGAGCCGATGGGTACGGCGTAATAAAAGTGCAGGTAGGCGCTTTCCATCAGCAGGGTCATGGCCGGGCTGACCCAGTGCTGAATCAGCAGCGGCAGCGGCTGACCGAACAATGCTGTATCAAAGGCAATCATTTGCGGGTCCATCAGTTCAATGCCCAGGGCATCAATGGCCAGCTCCAGCCGTAACAGCCGCATCAGCAGATAACCCAGCAGCATCGCCGGTACAGGCCACAGTTCGCGCAGCAGCCATTCATAACGCGGGCTTAAGGTATGGCGTGCCAGCGCCAGACGGGTAAGAACAATCAGCAGGAAAAATATACCGGCACCGGTTAACGCCGCTTTATTTTCACCGGGCAGCCACTGGCGGATATCACCAAACAGCAGGGCAAACAGCAGAATGCCGGCGGGAAACAGCAGGGTCAGCTGTTTATCCAGTGGCCACTGGCGCAGAGAGTCAGGCATCTGCTGCAGGGAATACGACCAGCCACGCGACTTGAATTCATGGGATATCATGGTTCTGTACAGCTTATTGTTTTTGTTGTTATCAGAAGCCGCCAGTTTACTGTTTTATGACAGTGTCCGGGAGGGAGAAAACGGCCGTGATTTGTCAGGAACTGGCCGTTCCGTACAGGCCAAAGCCAGAACCTGTACGGTTGCCGGTGCCGCTCAGGAAGGCTGGGCAGCAACAATATCCGGACGCTTGGTCTGAATAAACTTCACCAGCATGCCGAATTCCAGCAGGCACTGTTCCGGAAATTCATCACGGAATTCCTGAATATTAAAAATCTCCAGCTGGCCGTCCGGTGATTTGGCCGACTGACTCAGATCGGTTACGGCCGGTGCATCACGATGCAGCAGGAAGGGAATGGCAAACAGGTGAAAACCATCCAGATTCAGGTCGTAGCGCGCCAGCATTTCCGCAGGCCAGTTCACATGGCTGTGAAAAGTGCCGGTAAGAAATTCGGCCGGCACCTGAATAGCGCTCTGGCCTTCGGCAACGGCGGTTAACGCCTGCGGATCACGGGTGGCGAGCAGGGCATAGAGTGCCAGCCAGGGTGGGGTGCCCTTTTCATTAATCAAATACTGCGGGTCAATGGCACGCGGGCAGGAGATGGCCGCTGGTGCGTTCACCATACCGAGCAGTGCCTGCATCTGTTCGTTGCTGAGGCTGATGTCCTGCGGCGGCACACGGCTGATGCCGGTAAAGTACAGGTGGCGCCATTCGCTGGCGCTGTGGCCGGTGTTTTTCTTTTCTTGTTCGCTCATTCGGTATCCATTAGCCCGCTATTCTGCACGGGGCTTTTTCAGGTCTGCTTTTTCAGAGTCTGTCATGCTAACCGCGGGGCAGGGTGGTGGGAAGACAAAGCAGTGGGGGTACAGAGAGAAAACAGGGAAAAGGAAAAGATAAGAAAAAGGGAATAAGAAAAAACAGGCGCAGCGGACGGGGTGTACAGACCGGAAACGCTGCGCCTGTCAAAGCGTGGAAACGTTAAGTTGTGCCGGGAGTTACTGACTGACAGCCGCCGCTCTGATCAGACGACAGCACCACAAACACTCCGGTAAACCCGGCGGACGGCAGCTTGCCACCCTCATAGCGCACTGCCGAACACAGGCTGTCAGAATATGCCCTGGCGGTTATTTTGTCGCTGCGACAGGTTGTCGCAGGATGCGTTTATGGCCATGGGGCAGCAATCGGGTCGGCCATCGGGTAATCAATAAAGAAACCTGTTCAGGCGGGGCTGGTCGTTTTACCCTTCAGGCGAAATGCCATCTCCCGGCTATCGGTCTTTTCACCACGCATGTATTTGCCGGTTCTAAGGTTCTGAGAAGGGAGCATATTATTGATAGCAGCCCCGTGGGTGAGGTGCTCCTTCCATTAACGGGCAGGGAGAGCCGTCATCCGGCGCGCCTGAAATGCATCATGGAGGAAACCGGTGTCCGCATATCCGATAAAAACCGTTGTTCTGATGAGTTTGTATATCGTGCTGGCAGGCTGTGCTTCAGTACCGCAGGGCGCGCTTGAACAGCATATTGGTTGGTTGCACGGGAATTGTCTGGCAATTAAAAATCCGGATATCGGGGTTTCTGAAAAAATCAGACTGGTCAGTTTCGATCAGAAACCGGTATACCGCACCGTACTTATCACTGGCAGAACCAATTCCGCCGATGGCTGCCATGCGTTGAGCGATGATCGGCGCCAGGTGAACCTTAGCGCCGGTTATTATTTTTATCGGATTGATGGCGAGCCTTCAGATAATTTTGCGCTTGGCTTCGCTGATCTCGACCCCACAGATTTTACGCTGGCGTACTGTATGACAAGCGAAGGTATTGTGTTTAGTGCCTATTCGCCGGGTGGTCAGGCCTGGGATGGTTATTATTATCTCGGTTATGAATCATCAGCCACCTGCGAGTGAAAACCTGACAATTGCGTTCGCCGACAGGGGCGGTGAGTACCACCGCACCTGTTTCAGCTGTTCTGCGTATTATGTTTAGCCTTCAGTACAGATTTTTCAGATCGTGTTTTACTACCTGATCGACCACCAGATGGGTGGCCTTACCCATTAATCCCTCGCCGCTCATATGCGCCGACAGTGCTTTGGCAAAAGGCGTCAGCTGTTTGGCCTCTACCCGGTGCTCCGGGTTAAATACGCCGGCGTCGTTCAGGGCACTGGCGCTGGTAAAGCGGATGGTCTGCGGCTCAATCAGTAACCCCAGCTTCGGCACTTTATCGCCAATGGCACAGGCGGCGAGTAACTGCGGTTCGGTTGTCAGCTGCGCACTGCCGCAGATATGCAGCAGTTGTGGCTGGCCGGGAATCAGCAACAGCAACTCCAGCGCCGGGTTCTGCAGCAGGTTGCGCAGGCTGAGCGCCACTTTATTGCCCGGCCGCTCCGCCATAAATAAACGTCCATCGGGCAGCATACGGATGACACCGGTTTCGTCACCGCGTGGTGAAACGGAGGTGATGCCCTGGGCGTCGCAGGTTTTCAGCAACAGATACATTGCCTGCTGCAGGTACCGGGTGCTGTCGGTCAGTACCGCAGCGCTGTGTTCTGTCTCGTTGTCCCAGAGACCGGAGCGCACAGCAGCGCGCGCGCAGTGCAGATAGGCGCTTTTAACCTGCAGTTGCCAGTGTCCCTGTGGTAACTGCCGGCTCAGACGACCGTTGACCCGCAGGGCATGACCGACCCCCGGTATCAGAAAATACAGGCTGGCGTTCTGACCGCTGTGGCCATGATTTGCTTGCCTGTCTGCTTGCTTGTCCGTTTGCTCGCCTGGCTGTTCGTCCGCTTCGGGCAGGCTGAAGCGCACGCTGTTAGCGGTAACATCCAGCTGGCAGTGGCTAAGGCTTACGGGTTGTAATGCCGGTGTACCGCTTTCGCTGGCGATTATCATCACCCGGGCGTGGTTAATCACCTCAAAGCAATAAGCATCAAGTTGCGTCTGTACGCGCTTTTCCAGCAGCGCTGGTGGTGCAGAAATAAGTTGCCGCAAGTGCTGTTCGTTCTGAATGCGGTGCTGCATAAAATTCTCCTGCAGGGCTCTGGGTTATTCGTAGGTCTCTTTATCCTAATCCGCTTGCGAGCGGCAGCTCAGGCAGCTGGTTGCAGAGTTATGGAATCTGGTTGCAGACAGGGTACTTTTGCCTGGCTTTCGGGCATTCTTGGCAGTATGAAGTGCATTGACAGAAGGGTGTTAAGTTGTTGGTTGAGTGGTTATGTCCCGCAATAAACTGACCGTTTCGGCGGTAGCCGTAAAAGATCTGGCGCAAGAGCTGCAGCGCCGTGGCGTGCTGGCGCCCGCTCAGATGTCAGCTGATAGCGCGGCAGAAGCGGTTGCGGCAGGCGCAGAAATGCACGAGCAGCGTCAGGCCGAAAGTGCGTTGCGTGCACTGTGGACGGAAGCCCGTAACAACAGCACCGATGACGCTTTGGGGCTGAAGATTGGCCTGCAGGTTAATCCCGCTGCCCGCGGCTTACTGGCGCGCTGGATCGCGCATTGCGCCACGTTGGGCGAGGCACTCACCACCTTTATTGATCATATTCAGCTGCTGAACCCGGCCGAATGCTGGCAGTTGTTGCCGGCCGGTGATGAAGTGGAAATCCGCTTTGAATTTCTGCTGCCATATCCACAGATTGCGGTTGAGCGCAGCATGGCGGCGATGCTTGCCTGGGGCGCGGTTCTGGGTGGTGAGGTTTTTGGGGGCGAGGTTACAGCAGGTACCGAAAATGCCAGCCACCTGCTGCCGGTACGCAAAGCCGAACTTGCCCGTACCGGGCCGGCCGACAGCCAGTTGTTTTATCAGACATTCGGCCCCGGAATACGTTTTACCGGAGCGCCTGGTGGCGTTAACCGTCTGTGGCTGGATGCCGCGCTGCTGCAGCATCCGTTGCCTGCGGCGGATGTCTATCTGCGCGATTTACTGGCGGCGCGGGCGCAGCAGCTGCCAGTGGCCGGGATATTGTCAGCGGGAGCGCAGGCAAACAGCGCCGGGCAGACGGCAACAAAGGCACCGCTCAGTCTGCGGGTGCTGGCACTGCTGGAGCAGGATATCCATAAATTCAGTCAGATTCAGGCGGTGTGCGCCGCCGTGCACCTCAGCCGTTCGACGCTGTTCCGTCGCCTGAAAGCGGAACACACCAGCTTTACCGAACTGCTGAGCCAGCAGCGTTTGCGGTTGGCACGCAGTCCGCAGGCTCAGGGGCTGAATGCCACCGAACTGGCCGATTTACTCGGCTTCTGCGACAGCAGCTCATGTTACAAATTTATGCGGCGCTGTTTATTGTGATGCGTCTGGCAATAAGAAAGCTGGTATTGAATATTTGACGTGATTGATTTTGTCGGGGGATGGAAAGACTGCTTATCGAGTATTCATTTATCAAATAAGTTTTTAATGAATATTAAATCCACTGCCTGCCCTAAGGTATAAGTACCGGGTTCTTTATCCTGAATGGAATACAGCCTCTGCTATTGAGCACAGAAGCAGCTATCAATAACTAATTTCATTGCATGTTATTCAAAATAGAATACGCTGGCTTCGCCATGTCGCATGCAGTTCGTTTTAGCGGATGAGTGTTGGCGCTGAAATGATGTGTCAGGGATTCGTTTTTTATGAATTTATTTCTGCACCGCTGAATGATTCAGGGGGGCACTGATAAGTAATCGATTTTAATAAAGGATTATAAATATGTCAGATAAGATCAGATCGATCCCTTTTAAAACAGCGGTAAGCATGACACTGATTGGATTGCTGTCATCGTCTGTCGTCAATGCCAGTCAATTTGTTGCAGATCTGGTTCCGTCTGCCTGGGAAACGATTAACCGTCAGGTGGTGGTTCGGGATAAAATGTATTCAGCAAATTTATACGGTGCACCCGCAACGATTCAGGTAATGTTCGAAAGCAATGGTCAGCCTTCTGCATTTCAGCCTGATCAGTTATCAGCCAATAATGCCAGTTTTTCATGCCGTGACAGCGTGGCTGGTGATGATATCGATACGGCTTCCGGGTTTGTGGAAAGCCTCACTAAAGTGTGTGAATTTCTTCCAATGCAGACGCTGACGACGAGGGACAGCAGCAATGTCCTGACCACGGAGGAAGTCAGGACATACGTTATGCGTGTGAAGTTTAAAAAAGCGACTGATCGCAGTGTCAAACTCCGGCATGCCCGTCCGGCGGATCGCCATTGCGATACTGCAGGAGATTCCTCTTCTTACAATCCTCTTGATACTTGTTTGACAGTTACCAAAAGTCTGACTCTGACGGGTAGTAATATATTCAAACCTTTTGTCTCACGGGTAAATTCACAGGGTGTCACCGAGCAGTGGACGCCTCTTGCCTTAAAAAATAATGTTTACGAAGTTACATTGGCTATTGGCGGTGGAACGAATAACAATAAGAAAGTTTTGGTAGAGAATGGCCTGAAATTAAAAGTCTCAGGCAGTATTTCGGCTTTACCCAATGATGAGTTGCTTGAAGGCGCAGAGTTTTCTGATACCAACTGTGTATTTGAAAAACAGGTTACGCTGACACCTGGTAACTACACCTGTACCTTTACTGCAGAGGAAGATGGGTTTATTCATATTCCTTTGAAAAAGGCTGGTTCTGCTACCGGCGGACGTAATGTTACGGTGACCATCAAAAACCTGTCAGTAACGCCATAATCCTGTTAAGTCTTATTTATCTGTAATACCACAGCCGGGATCTGATAATTTTCAGATCCCGGCTGTTATTCTGTATTCGCTGTAACTCTCTGCTGTCATCATTCGGTCATCCGCTGGTCATCAATCCGCCACTTTTCTGCAACCATATGGTCAGCAAAGCGCAACCGCGCTGTCATCCTCTGCTCATTAAATAGACCGCGTTCAGTCTTTGCTGCGGAAAGCACCATGACCCTGACGCGCCGGAATTTTTTGCTTAATTCGTCCCGCTCTGCGGCCTCTCTGGGAATGGCTGCAGCGGCTGGCCCGGCGCTGGCAGGCACGGGTCTGGCCGACTCATTTTTGCCGCAGCAGGATGATCTGATGGCGGTGCCACGCTCCAGTGCTTTCCCGTTTCAGCACGGGGTTGCCAGTGGTGATCCGCTCACCGACCGGGTGATTCTCTGGACCCGCATAACCCCTCCGGCACTGGCCGAAACCTACAGTATTCCTTATCGCTGGCGCATCGCCCGTGATCCGCAATTGCGTGAGCTGGTTAACGAAGGCTTTGGCTATACCGATGCCGGCCGTGATTTCACCGTTAAGATTGATGCCGATGGTCTGCAGGCCGGGCAGAGTTATTACTATGTGTTCGAAGCCCTGGGGCAGATGTCGGATATCGGCCGCACACGGACTTTGCCGCAGGGCCGGGTGGAGCATCTGCGCATTGCCTTTACCTCCTGCTCGAATTACGCCCGTGGTTATTTCAATGTGTATAAAGAGCTGGCACAGCGCAGCGATCTGGATGTGGTGCTGCATCTGGGTGATTACATTTATGAGTACGCTAATCTTGATGCCAGTCTGAGCAGTGGCCGTATCAATCAGCCGCCGCGCGAAATCATCACGCTGGAAGATTATCGTCAGCGCCACGCCTGCTATAAAACCGATGCTGATTTACAGCAGGTGCACCGCCAGCATCCTTTTATGGTGATCTGGGACGATCATGAAGTGGCGAATAACGCCTGGCCCGGCGGTGCGGATAACCATACTGAGGGTGAGGAAGGGCGCTGGCAGGATCGCCTGCGCGGCGCGGTACAGGCGTATATGGAATGGATGCCGATCCGTGAGATGCGGGCCGGCCAGCAGGGCATTTACCGTAACTTCCGTTTTGGCGACCTGCTCGACCTGAGCCTGCTCGATACCCGTCTGGCCGGGCGTGATGCCCAGGCCGCCGACAATGCTGACCGCAACCGTGAAGAGCGCACGCTGCTCGGTTATGAACAGGAAAGCTGGCTGGCAGAAACGCTGACCAGTGCGCAGCAGGAAAACATCCGCTGGAAACTGCTGGGTCAGCAGGTAATGGTCGGCCAGCTGGGCACCAACGACACGCCGTTTAATTATGATCAGTGGGATGGGTATCCGGCGGCACGTCAGCGTCTGTTTGATACGGTACGCAACGCCGGAGTGGATAACTGGGTGGTGCTGACCGGTGATATTCACTCCAGCTGGGCGATGGAACTGCACGATGATCCGTTTGCCGCTGAGCCGGGTAAGGCGTTAGGCATCGAGCTGGTGACTCCGGCGGTAACCTCGCCCGGTATTGATAACTACACTCAGGCGCAACTGGCCAGCCGTTCGCTGCAGGCCTTGCTGCCACATCTTAACTTTGTCGATTTTTATTACCGCGGCTATGTGCTGCTGGATATCACCCATGAGCGCCTGCAGGCGGAGTGGTGGGTGGTGGATAATATCGATTCCCATCGCTATGTCAGTGAGTGCTTACGGGCGCTGGTGGTGCCGTCCGGTGAGTCTGTTCTTCGCCCGGCGCCTGCGATTTCAGCCAGTAAGCTGGCCGCCGCACCGGCGCCGGATTTTGCTCCGGGCTTTGCCTGGTTGCGTCACTGGCGCCGTGATCCGGCGGGCAATCTGCTGGACGGTATGCTGGCTTCCCAAAATGGTGTTGGCAGTGCGTTACCCGGCGGCTGAGTATCGCCGGTTGACTTGCGTCAGAAGTCAGGCACCGATGGTGTAAATAATAACGTCCTTATTAGTGTCTGAGCCGTCCCGAACGGTGATTACCCTCGTCGTAATTCGTCTTATCGTTTCCTGCAATCGAGGTTTTGCACAGTGTGCGGCCCGTATTGCCATAGGTTGCATCTGAACTCCATGACCATGCTGCAAACGGCCCGTTTACGGCAGGCAGGGAGAGGAGTCAGTCGCCAGCCGTCGCGGAACTTTATTCGGTCGCAGTGTGACTGCGGCCGGTTCGCATGGACACATAATAATGAAAAACTCAGCACATACGCAGCGCTGGCTGCTGACCTCCATGGTCGGTGGCGCAGCATTATTTGGCAGCACGCTGTTTTGCGCACAGCAGGCTGCTGCTTTCTCGCAACCACCCCCTGCACCTGCTCCGGTAGAGCAGCGGCAGAATGCCGAAATGGCGGTACATGAACTGGCCCAGGGTTGTTATGCCATTCAGTCGCCGACCAACGGCAAATATATGAACCGCTATACCAAAGGCGGTGCTATTGATAATGGTCTTGGCTGGCAGCTAAAGGCGACCGATCTGGATTCGGCAGCCAGCTTCTACTTTAAGCCGACATCGTTTTTCCACTATATGCTGACGGATAAAGACGGCCGCTATCTGGCAACCCATTTGCCGAATGAAATTTCGGCCGGGCGTTACGCCGGTGAGTTTGCCGAATTCAAGATCACCGCTCACAGCCAGGATAACGGCGCCTACCGCTTCAGCTTTTATGGCCCTAAGCTGGCCAAAATTTTGCGCCATAACTACGGTGGCACCGGTTATTACGCCGATGGTGGCCTGTACGTGATTGATATCCTCAACCCGACCAATGCCGGTTCGGAAACCGAGTTCAATCTGGTGCCGAAGAGCGACTGTAAGCCGTTCCCGGAAGCCGAGCTGAACACGGTGGGGGAAGTACCGAAAAGCGATGTGAACGCTCCGGTTCGTGGTGCCATCGACCCCCACACCCATATCACCTCCTATGAGTTTATGGGCGGTAAGTTCCTGCATGGTGAGCCTTTCCACCGCTGGGGTGTTGAAACCGCGCTGCGCGACAGCTCCGATATTCACGGCCCCTGGGGCTCGCTCGATATCATCGGTAACCTGATGGGTTATGACGATGTAAACCACCGCTACGATACCCGCGGCTGGCCGGATTTCCCGTTCTGGCCGAACCGTAAGCAGGTGTCGCATATGCAGTACTACTACAAGTGGATCGAGCGTGCGCACAAAGGTGGTATGCAGATGATGGTCAGCCATCTGGTGGAAAACGAGGTGCTGTGTAATGTGCAGAAAACCGTCAACCCGGCCAGCTGGATCAACCCGAATAACTGCAACACCATGGCCAGTATTCATCTGCAGATCCGTCGCCTGCAGCAGATGCAGGATTACATTGATGCGCAGCAGGGCGGGCCGGGCAAAGGCTTCTTCCGTCTGGTGAAAACACCGCAGGAAGCCCGCAAGGTGATTGCCGATGGCAAGCTGGCGGTGCTGATGGGCATTGAAGCGTCAGAGTTGTTTAACTGTGGTCTGAAAGACGGTTGCAGCAAAGAAAGCATCGAACGTCAGCTGCAGGAAGTGTACGACGCCGGCGTGCGCGCGCTGTTCCCGGTTCACCGCTTTGACAACCAGCTCGGTGGTACACGTATGGAAGATGGCTTTATTAACGTCGGCCAGTGGCTGTCGAGTGGCCGTTTCTTTGAAACCGAAGTCTGTGATGCCGAAACCGATGGCTCCCGTATGACCAGTGGTTTCCCGCTGCTGGGCACCGTGCCGGTTATCAAGGATATTCTTGCCGGTATTGGCCTGAATCCGCAATATGATGAAAGCCGCCGTCACTGCAACCAGCATGGTCTGAGTGCCAATGGTGAGTATCTGGTGCAGCGTATGATCGATAAAGGCATGATCATCGAAATTGATCACACCTCGGTTAAGAGCGCACGCGCCATTATGGATATCGTCGAGTCGCGTAATTATTCCGGTGTAATTTCCGGTCACAGCCATATGCACCGCAAACCGGATGGTTCAGCGCACGAAGTGCACCAGCGTATTGCCCGCGCCGGCGGTATGATGTCGCCGTATAACAGCAGCGCCAACAGCCTGAACTGGAGCATCGGTGAATTTATCGACCTGATTGAGCCAACCGGCTATCTGGTCGGTGTGCCGTTCGCCACCGATATGGGTGGTATTGGCTCGCAGGCTTATCCGCGCGATAACACCGACACCGATCCGCTGATTTATCCGTTTGAAACCGAAGCCGGTGTGGTGATCGATAAACAGAAAACCGGTAACCGCATCTTTGACCTGAATAACGAAGGCCTGGCTCATTACGGTCTGGTGGCTGACCATATTCAGGATATCCGCACCCATTCCAACTCACGCATTTATGAGTCGGTGATGAACTCGGCTGAAGCCTATCTGCAGATGTGGGAGCGGGCGATTGCCAATGATTCGCCGAAGTATTCCAGCTCGGATGAAAACTGGTTCTCCATTGTTAACCGTGCCAGTGGCCGTTGTATGGATATTCCCGGTAACGACAACAATCTGAACAACGGCAGCAATGTGCAGTTGTGGGATTGTCAGCTGACCTCACAGGATCAGAAGTGGCGTTACGATGCCGCCAACCAGATGTTCCGCAACAAGGCGAATCCGGAAAAATGTCTGGATAACCGCGGTCAGGCCTATAACAACGGTGGTGTGGTGATCTGGGATTGTGTGGATTCCGACAACCTGCGCTGGACTTACAGCGGCAATAAACTGGCCAGCAAGCACAACAGCAATATCGTGGCGGATGCTTATGGTAACGGTAATGACGCTAACGTTGGCCAGTGGACTTACCACGGTGGTGCCAACCAGCAGTGGGAACTGCGCTTAATGTCGGCGGAAAACCGTTATGCACAATACCGCAGCGAATCCACCGGCCAGTGCATCAGCGCAACCGGTGGCAGTCATACCGGTGCGCTGGTGGCGATGGAAGCCTGTAATACCAGTGCCAACCAGTTGTGGCGTTTTGATACGGCTACCGGTCTGATGATTAACGGTGTCGCCGGAGCCAAGTGTCTGGAAGTGCCGGATGGTCTGATTTACGACCATACCTTACTGCAGCTGGCCGACTGTGATGCCGGTAATCCGGCTCAGCAGTTTAACTATGCCGGCAAACTGCTGCGTTCACGCATCGACAGTAATCAGGTGCTGGACGTTTCCGGTGGCAGCTCTTCAACGCTGATTATGTATGGCGTACATGGCGGTGCGAATCAGCGCTGGCATGCGACGGCCAACGGTCAGTAATTTAACCGGGTTAGAAAAAACGGGAGCTCAGGCTCCCGTTTTTTTATGCCAAAAGCCGGTGCCATTGGCAGTCACCATGATGACTCATGCCAGTAACCCCTCAGATTGAAGCTGGTGGTCATCAGTCCATTCAAATATGAATATTTGAAATAAATTTATGGCGGTATTGCCAACAGAAATGCAGGGATAGAATTATTTTCAGGAATAACATTAACCGGCCCGAGAGGCGTATTTATGAATTCATCCATCCGTTTCTGGAATCGCAGTGCCGAGCGCTATGCCCGGCGCCCTATTACTGATCATGGCGCCTATCTGAAGAAAATTGCTCTCACTCAGGAATACTTTCGCCCGGAAATGGATGTGCTGGAATTTGGCTGTGGTACAGGATCAACCGCACGAATTCACGCCCCCAGAGTCCGCAGTTATCTGGCGACGGATGCATCCCCACGGATGATTGATATCGCCCGCGAAAGACAGGCGGATGATGTAGGTAATAACCTTCGTTTTGAGGTTGCCACACTTGATGATATTCAACGCCGGCAGCAGTCGTTCGATGCAATCTTGGGACTGAATATCCTGCATCTGCTGCGTGACCCGGAATATGCGATACAGCAGGTTTTCAATATGCTGAAGCCAGGCGGAGTTTTTATCAGCAATACTGCCTGTCTGCAGGATACCCGTCCATACCTCAGGCCCGTCGCACTGGTCGCCAGAATTCTTCGCCTTGCACCTTTCGTAAAGTTTCTGTCCCGCAGTGACCTTGAAAAAGAGATGGAAGGATCAGGCTTTATCATCAGGCACCGATGGATTCCTGAAGACTCTGAAGATGTTTATTTCCTTATCGCAAGCAAACCCTGATACCCCGGAAAATATGAGAAACAGCATGAAATATATCGTTTTATTAATGATGAGCCTTGCGCTCATTGCCTGCGGCGGCAGCAACTCGGACTCCCGGAATTCCGCTACATCCGAAAATGAAGCCAAGGGTATTTATACCGGCCTGACGGATTCCGGTAAGGAGTTGACTGCAATTATTCGAAATGATGGCGAGTTCTATATTTTTATTCAGGAATCCGATGGCAGACGAGATGACCTTTCTGGCCTGATCTCCGGGACAGCGACTGCAGCGGAAGGAAATTTTGTTTCTGATAATGCGCTGGCCAGAAACTTCGACGGCGGAGAAAGCCGCGCATACAACGTGACAGCTTCCTATGTTGCTGCCGATTACCTGACCGGAATTATCACCGATGTATCGAGTGGTCGCGGTATTGGTTTTACGGTTTCTTCGAGAACAGATAATGATAGTGATCCGGATCTGGAAAAGCTTTCCGGAGAATACTTTTCTGGCCTTTATAAGGGGGTATCAGACACTACCGTAGAATCCATCTATGTGGCGGTTCAGGTTGAGGTCGATGGTTCATTGTCCGGTTCCAGGGTTTTTAGCCGTATGCTAAGTTCAGGATTCTGCAGTTTTTCCGGAACCTTGTCTCCGCGTAGTGGCAGTCACCTTTTCAATGTCGCTGTTTCATTCCCGGACAATGAATGCTTACTGAGCGCTGAGGAACTGCAAGGGATTGCTTACTATGATGAAGATGTGAATCAGTTGTTTGTGGCGGTATTCAATGCTGATCGCTCAAGTGGCTTGTTCTTTTCCGGGCTGAAAGGTTACTGAATTTCTGTATTTAATACCTGCGGTTTCTGAGTCTGGTTGCAGCCTTGCGGGTCAGAATCAGTACGCCGCAGGTATTAAATATTGTTACCCATTCCTGATCAGGCTTCAGGGTTTTTGAAGTACTGACCAAGCTCGGTAGCCAGAAAGTCGAAGACTGTCCGCACCCTAAGATTCATTCTCAGCTCCCGGTGCGAGACGAGCCACACATCACCACCGAATATTTTATCTGCAAAGACTCTTTTAACCGCAGGCTCCGCATCACCCAGTTCTATGGGCATGATGCCAACGCCGATACCTGCACGGGTCATTTGCCAATTCACCAGATGACTGTCTGTTCTGGCAACAAAATAGTCTTCCAGCAGTTTTATACCACTTTGTGCCAGTGCTCCCATATAGGCCGGATTATTTGACAGGAAACCGATAAAGGGCCCTTTGCAAAGACCATCGCTTAAAGGTAATGGCAAGGTCGAGATAATTTCTGGTGTGGCGTAAAGAGTTGCGGAAAACTCTCCTACCTTGCGGGCGATCAGGTCGGGTTCGGTTGGGCGGAAATTCCGGATCGCAATGTCCGCAGCACGGCGTCGAAGATCACTGGCTTCGTTGGATACAACGAGATTGATGTGAATCCCCGGATACTGGCTACGCAGTTTTTGGATAATCGGAGGCATAATATAAGCGGCGGTAATTTCCGATGCCGAAATCGCAATGTCTCCTTCAATTGATGTTGCCTGACCTGTAGCTGCAAGCGATAGATTGCTTGCGGCATCGCCCATTGCACGCACATACGCAAGCAGTTCCAGCCCATTTTGTGTTAATTCCAGCCCCCGGTTTCCACGCTCAAAAAGTGCAGTAGAAAGTTCCTCCTCCAGCGCTGCGACCTGCCTGCCAAGAGTGGGTTGTGAAACACCGAGAGCCTTGGCTGCAGCAGAAAGAGACCCTTCTTCGGCGGTAACCAGAAAAGCTCTGGCCCGGTTCCAGTCGAATTTAATGGCTTGCCAGTTCATTCAGATATGAATACCAAGAATAGAATTATGGTGATACTAGCAGCAGAAGTGTAGAGATAGAATGGATGTCAGGAATTAAATTAAGCATTTCTGAACGCTTACTTCTTTATTTTAATGACCTCTGAGACATGAGAGATAGTCTGATGAAACACGTAGTATCAGTAATCGCCACTCTGGCTCTTGTTGCCTGTGGTGGCGGTGGTTCAACATCAACCGGCCCTGACGTTCCGGACACTAAGGTTCAGGGGTTTTACAAAGGAGTGACCGATAGCTCCAGTTACTGGAATGTTTTTATTCGTAGCAATGGTGAGTATTATATTCTGACTCAGGCTCCTGACAGCGGAGGAGACGACTTTTCAAATGCTATTTTCGGTACTGTCACGGCTGAGAATGGCGATATCACCTCAACAGATACGATCTTAAGATCATTCAGTGGCGGCGGTACCTTAAGCCGGAATCTCTCTGCATCTTATGTCGCGGGTGAGAATATCACAGGAATTCTGGAGCGACCGGAAGACGGGACTGGTTCCGGTTTTACCGTTTATTTTGATAGTAACTATCAATACCCTCCGGATCTGAAAAATATTTCTGGTGCATTTCAGGGAAAATATAAAGGTTTTTCCGGTGATTCCAGCGAGTCTGAGCCGGCTTTAATTACTATTGATATTAACGGCAAGCTGGTCGGGAGCAGACCCAGGATCTCTGGTTGTGGTTTCGAAGGAACTATCCAGCCAGGCACTATAGATAACTTCTTTGATGTGAGTATTTCCTTTCTTCGTCCTGACTGTTTACTGGGTGATATTATTCTGGACGGCGTCGCTTACTATGATCCGGTTTATAAACAGCTTCTTATCTCGGCGCTGACATCTGATAAATCTGCGGGGCTGTTTTTCTCCGGTATAAATAAATTCTCAGAACCCTGAATGAATCGCATCGGAATAAATTCTATGAATATCTGTTTTTCTTGGAATGTAATGTTATCGGGATTTTTATTATTTTTTTCAATGAATGCGTTTCCACTGAGTGCTCAGCAATTTTCAGAAATCTGCCGATCAGGCTCGGTAAAATGCAGTGATGATCCCGTTATGCATGCCTATGTTGGAGGGGCGCTGGACCTGCTGGCAACCCTTCAGGAGGAAACTAGTTATCTGGAAAAGATCTACTGTAAGGCGCCGTTAGCGCTGTTTGATGTGCCGACTATCATTGGTTTTATGGAGGAGCGGGCAGGCGTTGATGATCAGCGGAATGCTATGCTTCTGTTTATTGATTACTTTGAGCAACAGGGTGGTTGCGGCCAATGAACAGATTTTTGCTTTTACTCGTTTTGGGGATAACGGCGGCTGGATGTAGCAGCAGGGCTGTCTATGACAACATTCAGATAAATCAGCGTAATGACTGTGCTAAGGAGCCACCATCAGATTACTTCGAATGCCTTGAGCGCGCGGACAAGTCCTTTGATGAATATCAGAGAGAAAGGGAAGAACTGTTGGAAGGCGCGGAACCTGAGAGCAAATAGCATGATTCAGATGGAATATCACAACACTGACTACCTGTTATAAAAACCAGTGTTACTGCTCTGCATCCATTCAAAGCAGATTTTTCGGGAACGATGAATAAACAGAAAAGACCGGAAGGCTTATCTGGTCTGATGGCAAACCGGCATCAGATCAGTGGATATTCCTGCTGGTGCTGCAGAAAAAAGTCGATAAATACGCGCACCCGGTTGGGCATGTGTTTACGTGCGGGATAAACAAGAAAGAGTGGCAGCAGTGGCAATCCGGCCGGGTCTGGCAGAGCCTGCAAGGTTCCTGCGGCCACTTCCGCTGCGCAAAAACCAACCGGCAGTATGGCCAGATTCTGACCCTGCTGGCAGAGCTGTTTGGCCAGCGTCAGGTTGTGGGTCAGCAGCTGGCTTTCGCGCCAGTTAAGGTCAGTGGTTAACAGTGGGCGGATATTCAGCGGGTCGGCGATTGGATAATGTGGCCAGTTAACAGGGGCTTCATTGCGAACCGGATGGCTGGCCGCGCAGAAAAAGCCCAGCTGTACATCGCCCAGTTTACGCGCAATCAGGCTCAGTGAGCCCGGCGCCCGTCCGCGAATAGCAACGTCTGCCTGGCTGTTAATAAAGTCGACGGTTTCATCGGTGCTGTGCACCTCAACACTGAGTTTGGGATAGCGGGCACTGAACGCCTGCAGCAGAGCGGCAAGCGGGGCCATGGGCAGATCAAGGGGAACACTGATTCTGATGCGGCCGGTCAGATCCTGCGGGCGGATCAGACTGTCTTCCAGATCCAGCAGTTGATCCAGAACTTCTTTGCAGCGACTGAAGTACAGGCGGCCTTCATCGGTCAGGCCGACGGAGCGGGTGGTGCGGTTCAGCAGCCGCACGCCGAGGTGCTTTTCCAGTGCCTGAACCCGGGCGCTGACTGCGGATGTCGATACCGCCAGACGCCGGCTGGCTTCGGCAAAACTACCGCTGCTGGCGACCTCAATAAAGGTCTGAATGTGCTCTAAATTTTTCACTATCCCAAAATCCCGGACAGACTATCCATTATGAGCCTGATTATGTGGATAAAACGCGATGATATTCTCCGCCGGACTCATAAACAACCGGGGAAATCGTTATGCATCATTATTACCTTAGTGTGCTGTGCCTGAGCCTCTTTCTGGGCTCGGCTGATCTGCTGGCCGCAGAGCCCGCGACCACGGAAGCGGGTGTGGTCAGCCTTCCTCCTCAGCTCAGTATTACCTGGCTGGGCGGCCCGACCATGCTGCTGGAATTTAACGGCTTTCGTCTGCTGACTGACCCCATGCTGGGCAGTGGTCAGCATGCCTTTATCATGGGCGATCCGAACGAGCCCTTTGACCTGAAGCGCGGGCCGAACATTAAAGAACATGCCCGTTTAACGGCGCTGCCTGAGACCGATCTCAGCCAGCTGGATCTGCTGTTGCTCAGCCATGCTCACGAAGATCATTTTGATCAGCAGGCACAAAGCCAGCTGGATAAAGGTCTGCCGCTGTTTGTTCCGGAACATGATCTTGGCGCACTGCAGGCGAAAGGCTTTACGGCCGCGCAGAGTCTGGCCTGGCAGCAGAGCCGGGAATATCAGGCCGGTGCCGGTCATATACGCATTACTGCGGTTGCGGCACACCATTCGGCAGATCCCGCTATTGATACCTTATTGGGTGCCGGCAATGGCTACTGGCTGGAATTTTCTCAGGGAAGCTGGAGCAAGCGTTTGTACTGGACGGGTGACACTATGCCGGTTGGTGCTGTGCTGACTCAGGTACAGACGCTGGCTGATAGCCGTGGGGCGCTGGATATTCTTGTTCCGCATCTTGGCCGGGTAGGGACTCCCGGCCCGCTGGGACAGATCAGCATGGGGGCTTCTGATGTGGTGGATATGGCGCGGGCGCTGCAGCCTGAGCACCTGTTACCCATTCATCATTCCAGTTATGCGCTGTATCTGGAGCCAATCAGTGTGTTGGCGGAGGCCAGTGCTGGTGAAGACTACCAGCTGGATTTACCGCAGGAAGGGGTTACGTTGCACTACTGAGCGGCGAAGTACTCAGCGGCTGTAGGTCGGCTGGTCGTACAGGCTGTAATCAATGCCTTCGGCTATCCGGCCGGCTTCCTGCTGCAGACGACGCTCGCGGATACTCATAGAAAATACCTGCTGGTGCATCTCTTCCATTAACTGCTTCAACTCGCTGTTGCTGCTTAATCCGAGAAAAACACCGGCCTGCATAAAACCCTGCAAACGGAAGCGTTCAGCATCGGTGGCTTTAATGCGTTGTTTGCTGTTGTTAAACATCGTCAGCAGCCGTTGTTTGGCTTCCTCTATAAATTGCTGGCGCAGGGTTGTGGCTGTGGTGGTGTTATTCATGGTGATCCTTCGCGTGTTGATTGTTTCTATTCTGACCGGTGTTATTACGGCTGCCAACGAGCAAATTTTTGCCGGTAAGCCTGTGGTGTCAGACCTGTGCTGCGGCGGAACAGTTCGCGGAAAAAACGCACATCGTCGTAACCACACGCTCGTGCAATCTGTTCAACCTGACGGCGGCTGCCGCTCAGCGCCTGCCGGGCTTTTTCCATACGCAAAGCCTGAACATAGGCCAGCGGCGATTGCCGCACGGCCTGGGTAAAACGGCGTTTGAACTGGCGCTCGCTGAGGTGAATCTGCGCGGCCAGATCGGCGAGGTTAAAAGGCTCACAGCCATGCTGATCGAGCCAGTCCTGAATTTCCAGAATACGTTCATCCTGATGCTGACGCTCAGGCATAAAACCGCTGTACTGCAACTGGCTGTGGCGGTCGGAATCAATCAGCACCGTACGCGCCACCTGCAGGGCGACACTTTCACCAAAATAATCGCGCACCAGTTGCAGACTCATATCCTGATAGGCGCTGGCTCCACCGGAGCAGCTGATATTGCCATCGTGGGTCAGCATGGCGTTCCTCTGCCATAAAACAGCGGGAAACTGCTGCTGCAGCCAGTCGGTAACCGCCCAGTGGCTGGTGGCCTGCCTGCCTTCCATTATGCCCGCCGCCGCCAGCACAAAAGCTCCGGTGCAGATACTCACCATGCGGGTGCCACGCTGATGAAGAGTGTGTATCTGTTGCAGGGTATTGGCCTGCAGGGCGTCGCTGCGCAGACGCGGATCACCGATGGCGGCGACGATCAGTAAATCGGCCTGACTGACATCGGCCAGACGGGTATGGGCACTCAGGCAGATACCACCCTGACCACGGATCTGCGTTGTGTTTTCTGCCGCGACCTCAATCTGCCAGTCGTGGGCGGCAGCCAGGCGCGCGCCCAGCAGCAGAATTTCCAGCGGCCCGGAAACGGATGACAGGGGGCTGTGATCAAGGGCGAGAATAACGCAGCGTGGCATGGGGCATCTCCGGATGTTATGACCTGATTGTCTACCATGTTGGTCATATGTGCCACCTTCTGACGTACCGGATATTGCGCCAGAATGATCAGGCTAATTATCAGAACAGGAGCAGGACATGACTGAATCCGGCAACAAAGCATTGATCGAACGCTTCTATCGCGCCTTTCAGCAAAAGGATTATCAGACCATGGCGCAGTGCTATCACCCGCAGGCGACCTTCCGCGATGAAGCTTTCAGGCTGAATGGCGCAGAAGAAATCGGCGCCATGTGGCAGATGCTGTGCGAGCGCGGCAAAGATATGCAGCTGAGCTTTTCCGTCAGTGAAGACAATGGCCGGATAACTGCACACTGGGAGGCGCTGTACACCTTCAGCCAGACCGGCCGGCGGGTGCACAATAAAATCGATGCCAGCTTTGAATTTCGCGACGGCAAAATAATCCGCCACGACGATCGCTTTAACTTCTGGAGCTGGAGCCGTCAGGCGCTGGGACTGCCGGGCTTATTACTGGGCTGGACGCCGCTGCTTAAGAATAAAGTACAGACGATGGCGATGAAAAATTTGCGCTTATTTATGAAAGGTAACGGGCGCTGAACGCGTTGCTCCCGTTATACGGGGTACCTCTGAATTACTCAGAGGTGCCCCGGATCATTATTTATTGCTTTAAAAAAGCCAGCGCATCGGCGGCACTTTCGGCCGGTAACTCTTCCATCGGCATATGGCCGCAATCATCATAAATAATGGTGCGCGCCTGAGGCAGGGCCCTGGCAAATTTCTCTGCATGGGAAAGCGGAATCCAGGCATCGTTGCGGCCCCACATAATCAATACCGGCTGCGTCACCTTCTTAAGTGGAGCGGTGTCAAAGCCGGCGCGATTACGGATAAAGCGTAACACTGCCGCCCCGGCGCCACGGTTGCCGGCACGCATAAATAAATCGTAATAGCGGTCCATTACCTCTTTGCTCAGCCGTTCTTTGCGGCTGTAAGTGGTGCGGATGGTGGCATACATGGCTTTGCGCGGCACCGGCATCATCGACGCCATCCAGCCGCTTAACGGCAGCCCCATACTCAGCAATACCGGTGGTGGTACAAAAAAGAAACCGGCACTGTCGAGCAGAATAACCTTATTAACCTTGTGCGGATAACGGCCGGCAAACTCCCAGCTCATCCAGCCGCCCAGAGAATTACCGGCCAGCGAGCACTGTTTAATACCTAATGCGTCGGTAAATTCGTTGAGAAAATCACTGTATATGTATTTAAACATGCCGCGCGGATGTGCGCCGGTAAGGCCAAAGTTCGGGCTGTCGATACTGATAACGCGGAAATCTTTGCTGAGAATATCGGTCCAGTCATTCCAGGTATGCAGCGACGAAAAAATACCGTGCAGCAGAATCAGCACCGGTGCTTTTTCCGGTTCGGCACAGCGACAGACATCACGGTAATGTACGTTCATCCCCTGCAGCTCAATAAACTGAGATTCGGCTGTGGTATGGCGTGCCAGCATTTCCTCCAGCGAAACCGCGCCAACTTCACTTTTAAAACCGTCTTGCATGGTCTGCCAGAAATTCATCAGCATGGGGTATTCCTGAGTAATGGGTACAAGGTACAGGCTGGCAGCCATTGTGCGGGCAGGTTTTGTATTTGGTAAGGGAACATTACGCCAGATTTCAGGCACAAACGGGTGCTGAGGTGCCGTAATCCGACCGCATTTGCCGATATGATCAAAGAATGTTCTTTATCAGGAATATGCACAGGCACTTATGCGAACCCTGTCGCAGCCTATGCATGGAATTGTAAAATCAGGCCAATGGCTGCTGCGCCATGCCAGAGGCTGGTGTTAAACTGGCCTTTAATTCAACAAGGAAACACTATTCATGGAATATCTGCTGAGTAAGCTCTTTTCTGTCGAAGCCTTTGCGCTGATTTTTATTCTGGTGGTGCTGAAAAAAAGCATCATCTTTGTTCCGCAAAACCGTGCCTGGCTGGTCGAACGTTTCGGCAAATATCAGGGCACCAAAGAAGCCGGTCTGAACTTTGTAATTCCTTTTGTTGACCGCGTTGCCTCCGACCGCAGCCTGAAAGAACAAGCCGTGGATGTACCAAGCCAGTCAGCCATTACCAAAGACAACATCACCCTGTCGGTCGACGGTGTGCTCTATTTCCGTGTGCTTGATCCGTATAAAGCAACCTACGGTGTGGATGATTACGTATTTGCGGTTACCCAGCTGGCACAGACCACTATGCGTTCTGAACTGGGTAAAATGGAACTCGACCGCACCTTCGAAGAGCGCAGCGTGCTGAACACCAATATCGTATCGTCAATTAATGAAGCCTCCGAGCCATGGGGTATTCAGGTACTGCGTTACGAAATTAAAGATATTGTGCCGCCTAAATCGGTGATGGAATCGATGGAAGCGCAGATGAAAGCCGAACGGGTTAAGCGTGCCCAGATTCTTGAATCTGAAGGTGACCGTCAGGCAGCCATTAACGTTGCCGAAGGCCGTAAACAGGCTCAGGTTCTGGCGGCAGAGGCCGATAAAGCAGAACAGGTATTAAACGCCGAAGGTGAGGCCCAGGCCATTCTGGCCGTTGCTGAAGCAAAAGCCGAAGCGTTGCGTAAAATTGGTGAAGCGGCTAATACCGCCGAAGGTCAGAAAGCCATTCAGCTGGATCTGGCAACCAAAGCGATTGAAGCCAAAGCAGCCATCGCCAAAGAATCCTCGGTTGTGCTGCTGCCGGATGCAGGTACAGATGCCAGCTCGCTGGTGGCCCAGTCGATGGCAATCATCAATTCTCTGAATAATAAAAAGGAATAAATTATGGAATTGCTGCAACAGAATCTTCCCCAGACGCTGATGGTCGCTGGTATTGCCGCACTGATTATTGAAGTGGCCGTACTCGGGTTTGCTACCTTTATTCTGCTGTTTTTCGGCGCATCGCTGCTGATTACCGGTTTTGCAATGAGTCTGGATCTGTTGCCTGCAACCGCAACCGCAGCGCTGTGGAGTAATACTGTTCTGACAGCGGTACTGGCTCTGGCGCTGTGGAAACCCTTGCAACGGATGCAGAACAAAGTACAGAAGGACAGCATCAGAAGCGACTTTGCCCGCCAGCCATTTATGCTGGAAGAGGATGTCGATGGTGCCGGGAAAACCGAGTACGCCTATTCCGGTATTCGCTGGAAACTGAAAAGCTTTGAACCTATTGCCAAAGGCACCATGGTAGAAGTGATTAAAGTGGATGTTGGTGTGCTGTGGGTTAAACCACTGGAAAATGCCGACTGACAGTGATTTCCGGAAAATCAAAAAGCCTCTGCGGAGGCTTTTTTTATGGGCGGAGTTTATAAATCCGCTGCTTGCCGCTGACGCAAATGAGCAATGGCTGCCTTGCAGTTGTAATGCGCATCCTGATTCAGAAGCATAAATTCATAGGCGGTACCGCTGCCGACCCGCCCCTTAATAACGATTTCCAGTCGTTCAAACTCTGCCTGCAGAATCGCTAAAATATCATCCACTGAATATTTCTCGCATAGTGCATCCACTGCGCTCAGCGTCAGATCGGTGGATGACGGATCACTGCGGACAAAAGGGTTGTCGCATATTTTTATACAGCCCAGTACGGTCTTTCTGAAATCCGTGTTCATGTCTCTCTGATCCTTGTATTAGCAGCCGGCTGTTTATTGTGCTGCGGGCAGTACTTTTGCCAGCAGTTCTGACAGTGTCTGCGCTTCTTCTTCCGTCAGCTTAGCGTCAAAATTCTGCTGAATAGCCTGGCTGTATACCGGCCACATCGCCTTCACCATGCTGCTGCCTTCGCTCGTGATTTTAATACGGTTGCCACGCCCGTCTTCTGAACACTGATGACGCTCTACCAGCAGGTTCTTTTCCAGCCGGTCGATCAATCGTGACAGATTATGCTTGTTCAGCAGTATTTTTTCGCCAATTTCAAACTGGCGCAGGCCATCGCCTTTGGCTTTATGCAGCTCCAGAAGAACGTCGTACCAGTCCAGAGCGGGCAGGTCCTGGCTCTTCAGCGCAGTCTCTACGGTGCTCAGTAACTGACGCTGGGTACGATGCAGCTGTATCCAGGCCTGAATCGCTTGTGGTGATGGTGTTTTGTTCATGGCGAGAATATTAGAAGCAAGTTGTTGCAATTGCAACCAGTTGTGCTTAATGTTGTTTTAGTTGCAATTGCAACTAGATGCAAAGGAGAAAGCATATGAACAACACCATTAAGCCTGAACAGATAAAACAAAACCTCGATCAGGGAATACCGATGACACTGGTTGAAGCTCTGCCCGAACGCTACTTTGCAGCGGGACATTTACCCGGTGCGCTGAATATTCCCCATGACGAAATCAGAGCACGCGCCGCTGAACAGCTGCCGGATAAAGAGGCGCTGATTGTTGTGTACTGCGCCAGCAGTAGCTGTCAGAACTCAAAAATGGCGGCAAAAATTCTCGCGCAAATGGGTTACGTTAATGTGCAGGAATTTGTCGAAGGAAAGCAGGGTTGGGAAGAGGCTGGTTATCCGCTGGAACTGGCCAACACAGGAGCCGAAGTATGAATTTTATTGATGAACGCTTCGGTAGCTCTGGTGCCACTTTATTGCGCCTGGCATTAGGCAGTATGTGGATTTCTCACGCGTTACTGAAATGGTATGTGTTTACCATTCCGGGCTTTGCTGCCTGGCTGGACAGCCAGGGCATGCCGGCATTTATGGCATGGCCGGTATTTCTGCTTGAGCTGTGCGGCGGGTTGATGATTTTAACCGGCTTTTATGGCCGCTATGCATCGGCCGTGTTAGTGCCGGTATTGCTGGTCGCAACCTGGACCCATGCCGGTAATGGCTGGGTACATACCAGTACCGGAGGAGGCTGGGAATATCCGTTGTTTCTGCTGGTTGCATCCGTTGTGCATATCCTGCTCGGTGATGGTCACTACGCTTTAAGCCCGCGTAATTTTTTGCTGAAGCGCTGAATCTCCGGGAGGAAAATAAGCCAGCGCAGAAGTCTCAAAGAGGCTTCTGCGCTTCCGTTTCAGAATCTGAATTATGGCCGTCGTGCTTCAAAGCTGATAATTGCATCGTCGTTACCGGCTTCTCTGCCATGCTGATAGCCGCCGGATACGATAACGTCGGTAAAACCGGCTGCCCGCAGAGCGAATGTCAGTTCATGAATTCCCCACCAACGCAGGCAAAACAGATCAAGTTCGCTGTGGGTTAACAGCCCATCTTGCCAGTGCTCATAGCGCAGGTAGGTGAGCGTTGTTTGCTGCACATAATTAATGTCAGGATCTGAGCTGGAGAGTGTCAGCCGTTCGTTATCAGACACTTTCCAGCTGCGCAGAGCGCCCTTGCTCTGGATAATATCTTTGCTGTTATCTGTATCCAGAATCAAACGTCCGCCGGGCAGAAGGTTATCATAACAGCGCTGCAGCAGTGCCAGTGCCGATGCCGTATCGGTAATCAACTGGAAAGATCCGGCAGGCATAATAATGGCTTCATAGCGCCGTGGGCCGGTAAAATCCTGAAATTTCTGGCGTGTAAGTCTGGGGTTAAGATTCCGCTGCAGACATTCCTGGCGGCAGTAATGCAGCATCTCTTCTGAAGCATCAAAACCTTCTATATCCAGACCGGATTCCAGCAAAGGAATTAATATGCGGCCATTGCCGGTTGCGGGCTCCAGTATCGCCCCCGTGCAGCTTGCGAGACGCTCACGGTAATACTCCAGATCACCAAATGAATGGCCGATGGGTTTGTCCAGGTGATATACCCAGGCAGCCAGTTTTCCGTATGCATTTTCCATAATTTAACGACACGCCCTGATTGTTATTGCAATTCATCCAGCAAAAACTGCCATACCGCCTGAGCGGCTTTGGTTCGTTCACCGACACACACCAGATTAATCGGACTGTTTTCCGGGTGCTGCCAGTCGCTGAGTACCGGTACTAAACGGCCGCTTTCCCGCTCCGCTCTGATAAATTCCGGATCAAGCATAATAATACCCAGCCCGGCGCTGGCCATATCCACCAGAGCCCGGCTGTTATTAGTTTTTATGGCGGGGCTGACTTCGATATTCTCCGTCTGCCCCGCGCGGTTGCGGAAAGGCCAGAAGTTCAGGGAGCCGAACACCAGACAATCGTGCCGGGCGAGATCGGCAGGAGTGTCCGGCTGACCGCGTTCGGCCAGATACTGTGGCGAGGCAAACCAGCCCCAGTGTTTTTCGCCAATCTTGCGCGCAATTAAAGAAGAATCGGGCAGCTGGCCAATACGGATGGCAATGTCCACGTTTTCTGCCAGCAAATCTACATTGCGGTCATCGAGATTTAATTCCAGTTCAATATCGGGAAATTGTCCGCGAAGTTTCTTCAGTACCGGCACCAGCCGGGCCTGACCCATCAGTACACTGGCACTGATTTTTACCCGGCCTTTCGGAGAGGTCTGCATATCATCCAGCAGGCCACTCAGATTGCTCAGTACCTTGTTCAGCTCACCGGTTCCCAGCAATAAATTACGGCCGACATCGGTTAACTGCAGCTGCCGGGTTGAGCGTTGCAATAACGGCTGGCCGACAAACTCCTCAAGCTGACGGATCTTCTTGCTGACCGACGAGCGCGGCAGGTTCAGCTCGCTGGCCGCCGCCTGAAAGCTGCCACGTTCCGCAACCAGATGAAAAACATGCAGCAGTGGCAGATTGAGATAAGACATAAAACCTCTGATGAACAATGGCCGGAGAGGGCCTGCAGAAAGTACTTTGTTGCCAGATAAGAACCAGTAAGTGCGTATATTGATGCCTTATTGGCGACCTGACAAGTTGCTAATCTGCCGTACAACAAACAACGAGGAGAACGGATATGAATGGCAAAACAATTCTGATTACGGGTGGCACCGCAGGCATCGGCCTGGCGCTGGCAGAGAAACTGGCAGCCGACGGCAATCATGTGATTATTACCGGGCGTGATCAGCACAAAGTAAATCAGGTAAGTGCTGCGATCGGCTGCAGCGGCTTTGTTGCTGACAGTGCTGACGGTGCGGCGCTGAAACAACTGGCCGCAGCCCTGCAAAAAGACAATATTCAACTGGATGGTTTAGTGCTGAATGCCGGTGTGTTTTATCCGCAGGCTATTGCAACCAGCAGCGAAGAAGACTTTGACCAGACCATCGCCATTAATACCAAAGGCCCCTTTATTACCCTGCAGCAGTTACAGCCGCTGCTGAAGAACCCTTCCAGTGTGGTGTTTGTATCCAGCATTGTGGTGACCAAAGCCTTTCCGCAAGCGGCGGTATATGCTGCCAGCAAAGCGGCTTTTGAGGCCATTGCGCGGGTGGCTAATCTGGAATTTTCAGGTTTGGGTATCCGTATTAATTCGGTTCGCCCCGGTGTAACTGCAACAGCCATTCAGGGCAAAGCGGGGATGAATGCGGAGCAACAGGATGCCCTGTTTGAATCGATGAAGGATACAGTGCTGGGGCGGGTGATGACGGCGCAGGATCAGATTGGTGCAATCGAGTTTCTGCTCTCTGATCAGTCACTGGCGATGCGCAGTGCGGTGCTGGAAGTTGATGGCGGTTATTTACTGTAAAAGGTTACGTCCGGCGAATCAGTGTACTATCCGGCGCAGGTTTCTAGGGCCTGTTTCATTAGTGTTAACAGGCCCTAAATTGCACCGGAGTATGGATTTACCGCAGGAATAAAGTTTCGTCAGGCGTTACGCCGCGAAATTAAAAGTTCACAGGCGGCACTCTGTACTTCTTCTGCGGTTTCGCTGGCGGTTGGATGCAGGCGGATACTGTTCAGTTTAAAACGCAGTGCCTGAAATACCTCATCACTTACCAGATACAGAAAATGGGAAATGATCCAGTATTTCCACATCTCGTCGTCGCTGTTCAGAATATCTGATACCGGCTGTACCAGCTCGTTGCCCAGTAACGATAAGCGCTCAGCAACCGGCCCGGCGATAGGCCAGTTAAGGTCCTGCAGACATTCCAGAAGATCGGCAATATAAGGAAGCAGATCTTCGTCGGAGGCGGCCTGCAGATTGGCACAGGCTTCATCGTCAAATTTGTCTTTGGGTACAAGTCTGATCATTGTGTTATCGATGCTCTGAGGTCAGGCCCTGATAATGAGGCTCCGATTATTCCGAATAAAATAAGGCTTAAGCCTGGAGCAGGTATTAATGGTACGACTCGGGCTCCAGCAAAACACTCCCCCAGGTCATTAACTCACCGCACTCCATCCAGATGGAGCAGCCATAACCTGTTGTGGTTGTTTTTATATCTTCCTGATAAATCAGCTCCTGATTTTTAATCCACAGGGTTTGTGATTCTTTACCGTATGGAATAATCAGGGGTATGGGAATGATAAAGGACAGGTATAGGCCAACCCATTTATATTCACTGTGATAATAGGTGGTCTTTGTTGCACCCTCTGTCTTTGCCGGATCACCCGAGTAAGTTTTCTGGCTATGAACGATATCCAGACCTACACAGCCGTTTAATTGGCTGACGATAACAACAATTGAGGCTATATTCCGCAGGACTTTCATATTCTGCCATTATGTGGTTTCAACCAGGCACCGGTGGCCAACTCAATCGTCACACTGAGAAAAATGGGATTGATTGGTGCTGGCACTCAACGCGTGGTTTTTCGCCCGTTGAATCAGCTGCTTATCTGCCGGGAACTGTGCACCTGTTCCCGGCCAGTAATAGCCGTCGTTATTTATGCAAAGCGTTATCAGAACCTCTGCATCGTCCAGGCTGACCGCCTCGTCAGCCTCTGCCGACATTACATAATGAATGCGCTCCCTGTGCTCCCCGCGAATGGTGTCGACAACCTCGGCATAATAAATATGCTGGCTGCCATCCGTGCCCTCTATTACCTTTGCATCCGTGTGCCTGATAACAGCTGAGTAGGGCGTTTCTGCAACGGCACTGAGTAAATATGGACTTATGGCTTCAATTTGTGCCTGGTTTAACGACCTGTCGGCGCTGGCATAGCCGCTGATCAATAACAGCACGAAACAGCTCAGATAATTTTTCATAGTCATCTGCTTACTATCTCCGGTTACTGGCAGCCAGGCACTCATCTCAGAACGCATTCCAGTCGTGGAAATGCATGTCGTATTCTTTGTCTTTAATATCCCAGCGCTCGGCGTTTAATTCCCAGTCGACGCTTTCGAGATGGCCGATAAATTTACCGATAAATTCTTCAAACGAATCGGCCTTCAGTTTCTTGGTATCTTCATCACGCCCGAATGAAATGATCTGATGCATCTTGCCTTTAACATCAGGATCAAAATCGATACCAATATGATTACCACCATGGTCATGGGTAATCGGCAGCCATTTTCTGTTCAGGTAGAGGGGTTTGATAACCCCCTCCGGAGAAGACTCCATAGAATCGGCCAGATCTTCATTCAGGCCGTCATTCTCAAGCGCCACCCAGGTATCCCACTGGCGCATAATTTCCTTTACCGACAACAAGCGGATACCAAAGAAGAAACCACGGCCATTCCCCGGCTCCTGGCCATTGTGTACAGACAGAAAGTTTCTGAACGCCTGCGGCAATTCAAGCCCGGTATGCTGTTCAAGCTGGGCGATCTCTTCGGCTGTTGCGCCGTTGTTTAACTCAAGCAGATTAAAACCGCCGCGCGAATTGAAGATGGCTGTAATCTTTTCCCATTGCTCTTGCATACAATATTCTCTGTCAGTGTCTTAGGGCCTGTCGACACTAATTAAACAGGCCTGTTATTGGCTAAAGATATCTCAAATAAGGCGCTGAGAGTGTGGCCTAACGGGTTAAGCGAACGAACAGCAACGCAGGATGAGGGATGTTTAGCCATAACCCTTCGGGCTGAGGCCAGTTTTTCTCATTAACTTCGTCGTTCGTCATTCATTTAGCCCGCTAATATCACTCCTCTCTCCTTGTTCTGAGAAAAACTAGCTCTCAGCAGGACCTATTCAATTAGTGTCGACAGGCCCTAAGGATGACTTACAGGCTAATGTTCTGATGAAGCCAGTGCGTCACCGGTCAGCCCTTCCTGCAATTGTTTCCAGCTCAGGCCTTTGCGCCGGGCTTTGTCTTCGGTATCTGCCACAGCGGCTGTACTTTTCCGCGCCAGCAGCTGGGCGGCGACCGATACCGCCACTTCCATCGGTAATTTCCCGCCGACCTGTGGCAGGCCAATGGGCATGGTCAGCTGCGCCAGCTGCTCAGTACTGAAACCGGCATGTTGCAAGCGTAGGGCAAAACGTTCGGTTTTGGTTTGCGACCCGATGCAGCCAATAAAGTGAAAATCTGTACGCGCCAGTGCCGCCTGTAATAATTCAAAATCCAGCTGATGATTATGGGTCAGAATCACCAGCTCACTGCCCGCCGGCAGCTGCGCGATGATATCAACAGGCTCAGGCAGGCAAACACAATCAATATTGGCGGCCAGTGTATCTGCCGGCGGAAATTGTTCCGCGCGGTTATCCACCCAGATAACCGGCTGCTCCAGCCCGCCCAGAATATTCATCAGAGCTTTGGCCACATGACCGGCACCAAAGACCACCAGTGGTGCAGTCTGCAACTGAAATAATTCCAGCAGTACGCTGACACTGCCGCCACAACACTGCCCGGCTTTGGCTGCCAGCGGAATTTTCTCCATTTTCTGCAAGGCAAGCGGGCCTGTTTTACTGAGCTGCGTACTGACTGTTCCGGCGGTTTCAGCCAACCATGCCCGCGCTTTCTGAATTAACTGAAATTCAAGCTGGCCACCACCCAGGGTATCAAACTGATCCTGAGCGGTGATAACCATCTTACTGCCGGGATCGCGCGGTACAGAGCCGGCACTGCCCATCACCGTAGCAATCACATAGGATTCACTGCGTTGCTGGCAGCGTGCAATGGCTTCATACCAGCGCACAAATTTCATGCTTTGCTCTCCTGCTGACAGAACATCACGGCATTTAATACCCGCTCTGGGGTTGCCGGTGTATCCAGCGGCGGACTGATTTTATAATCCGCCACACTGGCGACGGCATCACGCAGAGCACACCACACAGCAATACCGTGCATAAATGGCGGCTCACCCACAGCCTTGGAGTTATAGATCGTATCTTCGGCATTGGCGCGGTCGAACAACTGCACATTAAAGTGCTCAGGAATATCAACCGAAGTCGGAATTTTATAGGTCGCTGCGGAGTTGGATTGCAGACGGCCTTTATCGTCCCACAATAATTCTTCCGTGGTTAACCACCCCATGCCCTGAATAAAACCGCCTTCTATCTGGCCAATATCAATCGCCGGATTCAGCGAACGGCCAACGTCGTGCAGAATATCGGCACGCAGCACTTTATATTCACCGGTCAGGGTATCAATTTCGACTTCGGCGCAGCAGGCGCCAAACGCAAAATAAAAGAACGGACGCCCACTGGCAGTGTCGCGGTTGTAATGAATTTTTGGTGTGGCGTAATAACCGGTAGTCGAGAGCGAAACACGGTTCTGGTAAGCCAGGGTGACGAAATCGGCGAAGGAGATCCATTGCGCACTGTTCTCATCGGCACCGATAACCACATGATTATTAATAAAGCGTACGTCGCTGGCATTGACCTGATAATGCTGCTGCGCAAACTGCACCAGTCGCGATTTAAGAATCTGGCAGGCATTCTGCGCGGCCTTACCATTTAAATCCGAGCCGGATGACGCCGCCGTCGGTGAGGTATTCGGTACCTTATCGGTCGCTGTGGCACTGGCCTGAATCATATCAATATCAAGATCGAACTCATGGGCGACTACCTGGGCCACTTTGGTAAATAGCCCCTGCCCCATCTCGGTACCGCCATGATTCAGATGAATTGAACCATCGGTATAGATATGTACCAGCGCACCGGCCTGATTTAAAAACTGAATGGTAAATGAAATACCAAAACGCACCGGTGTTAATGCCAGCCCGCGTTTTTTCCAGCGGTTAGTACGATTAAACTCGGTAATGGCGGCACGGCGTGCACGGTAGTCACAATCCTGTTCCAGCTGTTCAACCAGTTCGGGTAAAAAGAAGTCTTCTACCGGCTGGCCATAATGCGTACTGCCACCGTCACGGTAAAAATTCGCTTTGCGTACATCCAGCGGATCTTTACCCACTTTACGGGCAATGTCGTCCAGCATAGCTTCGGCAAAGATCATTCCCTGCGGACCGCCAAAACCACGGTAAGCGGTATTCGATACGGTATTGGTTTTACAGCGGTGACCGATGACCCGGGCATTATTCAGATCGTAGGCGTTGTCCACATGGAACATCGCACGATCAACAATGGCATCGGATAAATCCGGCGAGTATCCGCAAAAACCGGCCAGTTCAATATCCGCGCCGAGAATTTTACCGCTCTCATCAATACCCAGCTGATAGCGGTTATAAAAATCATGGCGCTTGCCGGTTAATACCATATCGTCCTGACGGTCGAGGCGCATTTTTACCGGACGGTTCTGGCGCCGGGCAAAAACCGAAGCGATACAGCCCCACTGTGCTGCCTGGGTTTCTTTTCCACCAAAACCACCGCCCATGCGCCGCACTTCCACCTGCACATGGTTGATTGGCAGATCCAGCACTTCAGAAACCAGCTTCTGAACTTCCGTCGGATGCTGGCTGGAGCAATAGAGTTTAATACCACCGTCTTCGGCTGGCAGGGCGTAGCTGATCTGACCTTCCAGATAAAAATGCTCCTGCCCTTTTACATACAGCTCGCCACTCATCTGTATGGGTGCTGCCGCAATAGCAGATGCCGCATCACCTTTCTGCATACTGTGTGCAGGGCGGACAAAGGCATTCTGCTGCAACGCCTCTTTAATGGTTAACAGTGCCTGCTGTTCTTCATAGCTGACCTGCGCCAGCAACACTGCGCGCTTGGCCTGCTCAAAGCTTTCCGCCAGCACGGCAAATAATGCCTGACCGTGAAATTCCACCACACCATCGGCAAATATCGGATCGCCTTTAAATACCGGGCCAATATCTTTTTCACCGGGAATATCATCCAGTGTAATCACATCGACCACACCCGGAGCATTGCGCACGGCGGTTAAATCGAGCGACAGAATTTTGCCATGGGCAATGGTACTTTTTCCGACAGCAGCAAATAAGGTTCCGGCCAGTTCTGGCATATCATCAATATAGGTTGCTGTACCCAGTACGTGTTTTTCGGCGCTTTCATGCGCCAGCTTACTGCCGCTTTTACCTTTTGCCGGACGCTGGCGACGTGCTTCCCAGGGCGTTACTTTTGAAGAAACCTGGCTCATGCTGCATCTCCTGCCTGTCCGGCTGTTAATTCCAGATAGCTTTTCAGCAACAGATTACGCGTAACCTGCAGACGATATTCTTTACTGGCGCGAACGTCCGACAGCGGCTGATAATCCTGCCCGATGAAGTTCGCAGCCTGTAAAAACGTATTTTCAGAAAACGGCTGGCCAATTAATGCCTGCTCAGTTTTCTGTGCCCGTAATGGCGTAGCCGCAACACCACCGCAGGCCAGACGTGCATTTTTTATAATGCCGTTCTGAACATCCATAAAGAGTGCAAACATAACCGCAGAAATATCATCGTCATAACGCTTACTGATTTTATGCAGCGTCAGCGATTCGCTGCTCTGTAATTTATTAATGCGTATGGCGCGTAAATATTCACCGGGCTGCAGCACGGTCTGTTTATACCCCAGATAAAAATCATCAATGGCAACGTCGCGGCGGCCATGGTTTCCGTCAATTTCCAGCGTCGCATTTAAAGCTAAAAAAGCGGGGGGCGTATCGCCAATCGGTGAAGCATTAGCAATATTGCCCCCCAAAGTGCCCATATTGCGGATCTGGCGTGAGCCAATTCGATGCAAGAGCTGAGCAAACGAAGGAAAAAGATCAGCCAGCTCATGCTCAGCCTGACTGTAGGTAACACCGGCTCCCAACCATAACTGCTCGTCCAGAACCTGTGTCCGGGCAAGCGTGCTGATACGGTTAAGGCAAATAATGGTGTCGAATTGTTTAAAGCGCTGGGTAATTTCCAGACCCACATCGGTTCCGCCAGCCCACAGGCAGGCATCCGGGTAGTCGCGCAGCAACGCTTTCAGTTGCTCTTCAGTTAATGGCATAAATAAACAGCGGCCATCAACATTCTGCAGCGCAACCGGAGAACCATCGGCCAGTACATCGCTTTGCGGGTTAAAGGTTTGCACGCCACTGCGGGCTGATATCTCGCTGACATCACAGGCTGGCAGTGCCGCCATTTTATGTGTGGCTTCGATAATCGGACGATAGCCGGTACAACGGCACAGGTTTCCGGAAAGAGCAGCGTGAATCTGCTCATCGCTTAATGCACTCTGCTGTTCATACTGCCCGGTCTGCTGATACAGATTCGCCAGCGACATAACAAAGCCCGGAGTGCAGAATCCGCATTGTGAGCCATGGCAATCAACCATCGCCTGCTGTGCAGGATGCAATTGTCCGGCGCGACCAATACCGGAAGGGGTTAACAGATAGCGTTCGTGCGCATTAGCCATTAACGCAATACAGGCATTCAGTGTGCGGTATTCAATACCACGCTCTGTCATTTCACCCAGCATCAATGTGCAGGCTCCGCAATCTCCCGCTGCACAACCTTCTTTTGCATCAGATTGCATCATCGTGGTGCGCAGGTATTTCAGAATGGTACAATTTGGATCAATTTTATTGTCTTCAATCCAGCGACCGTTTAGGTTAAATCGAATCACGCTTACACCTGTTTTCTGCCCGACAGCTCTGTTTATCCGTGCGGCCTGTACGCCCTGAAAGCGTATTCGCGGCGGCATCGCCCGACAGAGCTGAATTTCAGTAGAGAATTCTGTCCGGGGAATGCGTTGCAATTTCCTGACCAACTGGTCAAGCATATAACAAAACATGCTGAGATGCGTAGCTGCAGCATGTGGCAAGCTAATTGCTAACGATTTGTCCAAGTGGTCAGCTTTTAAATTTGAGGAATCTTAGTGCCAGCACAAGAATCAACGATGCGCCTGCATCTGAGCGGTATCCGCAAAGAGTATCCGGGCTGCCTTGCCAACGATGATATTGAATTGTTGGTGAATGCCGGCGAGACCCACGCCTTACTTGGGGAAAACGGCGCCGGCAAAAGTACCCTGATGAAGATTATCTACGGCGTAATCAAACCCGACGCCGGTAAGATTGTCTGGCAGGGTGAAGCCATTCAGATGAACGGCCCGGCTCATGCGCGCCAGCTGGGTATTGGTATGGTATTCCAACATTTCTCACTGTTTGAAACCCTCACCGTTGCCGAAAATATTGCCCTGAGCCTGCCGGCAGACGAAAGCCGGGACATGGAAGCACTGAGTCAGCGCATCCGCGAGATTTCCACGCACTATGGAATGGCACTGGACCCTGACCGCCATGTACATACGCTCTCGGTCGGTGCACAGCAGCGGGTCGAAATTGTCCGTTGTCTGTTGCAGGACATTAAGCTGTTGATTCTCGATGAACCCACTTCGGTTCTTACCCCGCAGGAAGTACGCGAACTGTTCCGCACCCTGAAGACCCTCGCTGCTGAAGGCTGCTCCATTCTGTTTATATCCCACAAGCTCGACGAAGTGACCGAGCTCTGCAATGCCGCTACCGTATTGCGCAACGGCCGTGTTACCGGACGTTGCAACCCGCAGGAAGTCAGCAGTGAAGATCTGGCGCGGATGATGGTGGGTGAAGATACTCCGCTGAATCAGAATTATCAGAAAGCCGAGGGCGGAGAGACCGCACTCAGCCTGAACAACCTCAGCTTTACCCCGGAAGATCCGTTCGGCGTTACCCTTAACAACCTGAACCTTAAGGTAAAAGCCGGCGAAATTCTCGGCATCGCCGGTGTTGCCGGTAATGGTCAGGACGAACTCTGCGCACTGCTCAGCGGCGAAGAAACCACCAGTCCTGAAAGCATCGAATTGCTCGGCCAGAATATCGGCGCCATGAGCCCCGATCAGCGCCGTCGGCTGGGTTTTGCTTTTGTACCTGAAGAACGTCTGGGGCGCGGTGCCGTCCCCAATATGTCACTGGTCGAAAATACGCTGCTCAGCAGCAGTCATCGTGATTTGAAAGCCAATGGCTGGATTAACTACCGCAAAGTACGCGAATTCGCCCGCGATATTATTGAAAAATATAACGTTAAATGCGCCAACGAATATGCTCAGGCGAAAAGCCTGTCCGGCGGTAATCTGCAGAAATTTATTATCGGCCGTGAAATAGAACAGCAACCGAAATTGCTGGTGTGTTCCCATCCAACCTGGGGGGTGGATATTGGCGCTGCGATTTTAATCCGCCATGCACTGATCCAGCTGCGCGACGAAGGCGCCGCTATTATTGTGGTATCCGAAGACATTGATGAGCTGTATCAGATTTCTGACCGCATCGGCGCTATCTGTGACGGGCAACTGAGCCCGGTAAAACCAACCCAGGACGTGGGTATCGAAACACTGGGTCAGTGGATGGCCGGTCAATTTGGTCACGACAGTGCCAATCCATCCTCGTTGGAGAGCGCACATGCTTAAGCTTGAAAAACGTCAGGCCGATTCCCGCCTGATGAGTTATGTATCCCCTCTTATCGCTATTGTGCTGACTCTGCTTGCCGGTGCGTTGCTGTTTTCTGTACTGGGTCATGACCCGCTGCACGCTCTGTATACCTTTTTCATTTCACCACTGACCAATGCCTATGGCTGGACCGAACTGGGAATAAAAGTAGCGCCATTGTTACTCTGTGCCATGGGTCTGACACTGTGTTACCGCGCCAAAATCTGGAATATCGGTGCCGAAGGCCAGTTTATTATGGGGGCACTGGGCGGCAGTCTGGCTGCGCTGCAGTTTCTTGATGCTGAAAGCCGCTGGGTGCTGGTGCCGATTCTGATTGCCGGCAGCATCAGTGGTTTATTGTGGGGAGCACTGGCGGCGTGGCTGAAAACCCGCTTTAACGCCAACGAAATCCTGACCACCATTATGCTTAACTACATCGCCCTGAACGCTCTGCTGTACGCCGTACACGGGCCTCTGCGCGATCCGGCCGGATTCAATTTCCCGGAATCTGCCATGTTTGCCGATGCCGCGCTGTTACCCCTGTTCAGCGACGATTACCGCCTGAATATTTCCATTCTGTTTGCACTGTTCTTTACCGTGGTTATCTGGACGGTGATGGCGCGCAGCTGGGTTGGTTATCAGATTCAGGTACTGGGTGAAGATGCCAAAGCAGCACGTTATGCCGGTTTTAATACCAACCGTCTGACCTGGTTTGCCTTGTTAGTCTGCGGTGCTCTGGCAGGCCTCGCCGGTGTTGCCGAAGTGACCGGACCGATTGGCCAGTTAATTCCTCATGTATCACCGGGCTATGGTTACGCTGCCATTATTGTGGTGTTCCTTGGCCGTATGCAGCCCTTTGGTATTTTGCTGGCCAGTATGCTGCTGGCCCTGACCTTTATGGGTGGAGAAATGGTACAGATCGAAATGAGCCTGCCAAAATCCCTGACCGGATTATTCCAGGGCATGCTGCTGTTTTTCCTGCTGGCTGCGGATCTTCTGATCAGCTATCGCATTGTCTTTCAACCTCGTACAGCCCGGGCCTGAGTCATGGATATCGATTTAATTACAAATATTTTATTTGCCACGTTCAAAACCGGCACTCCGCTGATTCTGATTGCACTGGGTGAGATGGTCTGCGAAAAGTCCGGTGTTCTTAATCTGGGTCAGGAAGGCATGTTACTGGTTGGCGCCGTAGTCGGCTTTATTGCGGCATCCGTTACCGGCAATTATTTTCTGGCAACCTTCTGCGCCATATTCGCGGGTATGGGTATGGCCTTTCTGTTTGGCTACCTGTCTATCACACTGGCTTCCAATCAGGTTGCAACCGGTCTTGCGTTGACCATCTTTGGTGGCGGTCTGAGTGCATTTCTGGGTACCAATTATATTGGTATCGGCCTTGAGGGCATTCAGGTCTGGTCAGTGCCGCTGCTGAGCGATATCCCGGTGATTGGCAAAGTACTGTTTCAGCACGACCCACTGGTGTATTTAACCCTGGCGTTATTCGCGCTGGTTTTCTGGGTATTCCGCAGCACCCGTCTGGGGTTAAAAATCCGCGCTGTAGGTGAAAATCCGGAAGCGGCAAACGCCATCGGTATTAACGTACAGCAGATCCGTTTTATGGCCGTGCTTTTTGGTGGCGCCATGACCGGTCTGGCCGGCGCTTACCTGTCACTGGTTTACACCCCGATGTGGAGTGACGGCATGTCTGCAGGACGAGGCTGGATTGCATTGTCACTGGTTGTTTTTGCCAGCTGGAAAGCCGAACGTATTCTGCTGGGTGCCTATCTGTTTGGTTTTGCCAGTATTCTGCATCTGGTGTTGCAGGGAACACGTTTTGAAGTTCCGCCAAATATTATGGCGATGCTGCCTTATGCGGCCACCATTATTGTATTGGTCTGGCTTTCATCCGATGCGATAAAAACCAAAATGAGTGCGCCCAAGTCTATTGGTCAGCCGTACCGGCCATTGGCTTAAGAACTAAAAGATACTGGCCTGATCTGCTGTTTACAGAACCGCAGACAGGCCCGATTCTCTGGTATTAATTCAGACGAAAATTATTTCTGAATAATGCCAAACCATTACCCGGTTAACGTTCCGGAAATGATAAAAAGACCAAAATGGTCAATGTTAAAAATAACAGGGAATTCATCTTTTAACGGATGAAATAAACGGAATTGATTGATAGATTGAGTGCGTTGATTAAACCAAATTCAAGCAACCTATTAGAAATAACACCTTGTAAAATCTGGAGAGAAAAAATGAAAAAGCAACTTCTGGCCATGGCCGTTATCGCTGCTGCTACCGGCACAGCCCAGGCAGAACAATTCTGGGCTGATAACAGCGTATCGTTACTGTACGGCGAAGACTACACCATGACCCCTAACAATGGTGAAAAAAACGCTGTAACCAACATGACTCTGGAACACGTTTCCGGTCATAGCTGGGGCAGCCTGTTCTTCTTCGTTGACCGTCTGGTTGGTGAAGGTGACTACAGCGAGACTTACGGTGAGTTTTCTCCAACGTTCACGCTGAAAAAATTTGAAGAAGGCAGCTTTGTAAAAGCTATTAATGCTGCTTTTACCTATGAATTCGGCTCCAGCACTACCAGCAAGTTCTTCCTGCCTGAAGGTGGCGCATATAGCCAAGATAACTACCTCTACGGTATTGGTGCTGACCTGAACATTCCTGGCATGAATTACTTCAGCACAACGTATTATTACTCTCAGCGTAATAACACTTTCACTAATGGTGATAACGACCATCAGCTGACTTTTGTTTACGGCTGGTCATCAGGCAACCTGAACATCGATGGTTTCCTCGACTGGTCTACAGGTACTGATCAGCATGATTCCGAGCTGAACTTCACCCCACAGCTTACCTATAACGTTGGCCCTGCTCTGGGTGTCAGCAACAAGGTAAAAGTAGGTGTTGAGTACAGCTACTGGAACAACAAATTCGGTGCCAAAGGCATGGAAGACAAAGACCGCGATCAGAACGCTGTCAGCCTGCTGCTGAAAGTACACCTGTAATCATCCGGGTGTGATAAGGGGAGCCAGGTGCTCCCCTTATTGTCTGTCAGCGGATTTATCACTACCCATGCCGGATATGATACTCTTAGGCCCTCACAGACTATGTTATGCCAGATTCTGTTCTTACTGGCGGGAAGTGATATGAGCACACAAAAATACAAGACCGGCGCTATTCGTGAGCGCAACAATGAAAATATTCTTGCCGCAGCCGAGCAGGAGTTTGTATTACATGGTTTTAAGGGTACCAGCATGCAGGCCATTGCCGACCGTGCCGGCGTTCCCAAAGCCAATATCCATTATTACTTTAAGAACAAGGGCAATCTGTATCGTGCCCTGCTGGAAAATATCCTGACCACCTGGAACGAAGTACTGTCCGATATTAATGCCGACAGTGATCCTGCTCATATTCTGAGCCTGTTTATCCGTACCAAGATTCGTCTTTCCTATACACATCCGAATGCATCTAAAATTTTCGCCATGGAAATCATTCAGGGCGCACCTTACCTGAAAGATTATATCAGTGGTGCAATGCGCTTATGGGTCAGAGAGAAAACTCAGGTAATTCAGAGCTGGATTGATGCCGGTAAAATCCGTGCCGTAGATCCGACCCATCTTATTTTTATGATCTGGTCATCAACTCAGCATTACGCTGACTTTGAAACCCAGGTACTCGAAGTAACCAACAAGCGTCAGTATGAAGAAGAAGATATTCTGCGTATTGGTGATTTTCTTGAAGATATGATTCTGCGTGGCTGTGGCCTGACACCGCCAGGGCGTGCGGCCTATCTGGCGACAACAGATAATACAGAAACCAGCACTGAAGATACTGCTGCGGTTTAACACATGCACTCACAGAACCCGCTCCGGGATTCTGTGAGCACGCTTCAGTGATTATTAATCACCAGCTTTAAGCCCTGCTCAGCCATCGTCCGGTCATATCGGTCTAGATCCAGCGGTATGCGCAGGTGGATTTCTGCGCCCTGGTTTTCCGCACCCTGACGGCGTTCACAGACTTCGATACTGCCGTGCAGAATACGTGTAACCAGATTATACGCCAGATGCATTCCCAGACCGGTTTTGCCCCGGTGCCGGCCCGTGGTAAAAAACGGATCAAAAATACGCTGACGTACCTCATTGCTGATACCAATACCATCGTCTTCATAGATCAGCGTCAGAAGGTTTTCTGTTACATCTATACTGCCATGTATCTGAATATGACTGTCACCACCGTCCGGATAGCCATGATCCAGCGAGTTACCAATCAGTGCTCCCATTACCAACCCAAGCGTCTGCCGGCAGGTGTTCAGAATAACCGGCTGGCTGAGGTTGTATTCGATACGACAGGTGTTGTCTTCAACAAAAAAGTCATCATTGTTACCGGCAAATTCCTGCAGAAATTCTTCCAGTGAAAAGCGCGAGCGGAAATCACTTTCTTCATCAACTGCCAGCGATTTAAAGGTACGCACCAGGCGGTGTGAGCGGTTCAGGTTTTCATCGATCAGTAACAAACCTTCTGAAATATTATTAATCTGTGCTGAGAACGTATTTTTATCCAGCGTGCCATTTTTAATCCGTTCCTGAATTAATAATACTGAATCTTCGATATAACTCCGGGCCGTTACACAGATCCCCAGTGGTGTATTCAGCTCATGGGCTACGCCGGCTACCAGACTGCCCAGCTGGGCCATTTTTTCATTTTCGACCTGCTCATGCCGGTCTTCCTGCAAGGTATCAATTAAACGATTAAGGGAATTGATGGCGTTATTCAGCTCTCCCGTGCGCTCTTCTACTTTCTGTTCCAGCCGGTTGTTGAGCTGTTGCAATTCATGGTCGGAATAATCTCGCTCAGCCATTACCTGCTGAATCTGCTGACATAAGTGATTGATGGTACGGCCAATACGGTTCAGCTCGTCATTCTCTCCACCATCATCCGGCAACTGTACCGGTGCACGAATATCACCACGCTCCGCCCAGTCAGAAAGGGAACGCAGCTGAGAGCCGGCATAACGACTGAACAGCCGGACCAGCGCAAACAGAAGTAAAGCCGCTAACAGCAGAATAATAACCAGATGCTTGAGCAGCACGACCGGAGCCGTAGCCATAACCTGTTGCCGCATGGCCACTAAATCCAGCTGTAAACGTAAACTGCCGACCAGAATACTGCGCTCGCCATTGTCGTAGTGCAGATCAAATTGCCGCTCCTGCAGAATCCTGTCACCAGACCCTGCCTCTTCTGCCTGACCGGCAGAGAAGTATTCGCCATTACCGGCATCCAGCATGGCATAGCGGATATAAGGGAACTGCACCAGAGCAGCCAGCTGAGATTCAACCTGCGGAATATCAAAGCTCCACACACTCTGCGCCAGAGCATTCAGGTAGCCGCTGCTGATCTGTTGCAGCAGAGCTTCGTTGTTACGGTATTCCGTGCGGTAAGCGCTGTACAGGGCCACTGCAGACGACAACAGAGCAAGCAGCAGGCTGGACAGAAACAGATGGATCAGCAACCGTCGGCCGGAAGCACTGCGCCAGTAAAATGCACTCATATTCCCTCCCTGCATATTCCCTTGCTTAGCGTTCCGTGAGCACAGGTTCTATGAGTGTAGAAAAGCACTAGCTGATAGCCAGCCCAACAGGAATGAGAATAGAAAACAGTCTGTAGGCGAACTGCGATAGACCTGTTATTTATAAATCGCATCACAAAGTGGCCACTAACCTCGCCACATTACTTGCCCGTCTGATACAGCCTGTTATCATCAACGCCGGCAGATTAACACCTGGTCACTGCTAACGATCCGCCGCACGCCTGTGCGGTTTATTCTTATTCGTTAGCGACCGGTGCCCAGTCCTTCCTGTCTGCCACCGCCGCAGCGAAACTTTGCGGAGCACAATCATGAACACTCTCTGGATTAAACATCCCCGCGCCGTATTTACCAGCAACCAGCTGGACGCCAGTGGCGGGCTGGTGATCGCCGATGGCCGTATCCTTGAAGTGCTGGCCGCCGGGCAGCAACCCTCCGGCCCTGTCAGTCAGGTATTCGATGCCAGCGCGCACGTTGTCTTGCCCGGTCTGGTGAATACCCATCATCACTTCTACCAGACCCTTACCCGCGCCTGCCCTCCGGCACTCAACAAGCGCTTATTCCCCTGGCTGCAGACGCTTTACCCTATCTGGGCCGGCCTGACCCCGGCACAGCATGCGCTGGCCACCGAACTGGCAATGGTCGAGCTGTTGCTGTCTGGCTGCACCACGGTTGCCGACCATCATTATCTGTTTCCGGCCGGGCTGGAAAACGCCATCGATATTCAGGCCGAAACCAGCTTAAAACTGGGTATGCGCGCCACCCTGACCCGTGGTTCGATGAGCCTGAGTGTGGATGATGGCGGCCTGCCGCCACGTTCGGTGGTGCAGACCGAACAGGTGATTCTGGACGACAGCAAACGCCTGATTGAACGCTGGCACCAGCGTGATGATCAGGCGCTGCTGGAAGTCGCTCTGGCGCCCTGCTCGCCGTTTTCGGTGACCCCTGACATCATGCGCGCCAGTGCGGAGCTGGCAGCACAATACGATGTCGGCCTGCATACCCATCTGGCGGAAACCGAAGATGAAAATGCTTTCTGCCTGAAGATGTTTGGCCAGCGGCCACTGGATTATCTGGACTCGGTCGGCTGGCTGAATAACCGCACCTGGCTGGCGCACGGCATTCATTTTAACGATGAAGAAGTGCAGCGCCTCGGAGCGGCGGGCACCGGTATCTGCCACTGCCCGTCATCCAATATGGTGCTGGCATCCGGAATCTGCCGGGTAAATGAATTACGCGCCGCCGGCAGCCCCGTCGGGCTCGGTGTGGATGGCAGCGCCTCCAACGACCACAGCAATTTAATGCAGGAAGTGCGGCAGGCATTATTAATTCAGCGCCTGCGCTATCAGGCCGATGAGTTCACCCATCTGGATGCGTTACATCTGGCCACTAAAGGCTCGGCTCAGGTGTTACGGCGCGATGATATTGGCGAACTGGCGCCCGGTAAGCGTGCTGATATTGCTTTCTTTAAACTCGATGAACCGCGTTTCAGCGGCGCTCATGACCCACTGGCAGCGCTGGTGCTCTGTGGTGCCAGTCAGGCTGACGCGGTGATGATCAACGGGGATTGGAAAGTACGCGATAAACAATGGCTGGGCGGCGATATCCGCCAGCTGATGGCTAACCACCAGCAGGCGGCCAGCCAGTTGTTCAGCGGACACTGAATCCGGAAAGCGGTCAGCAGGACAATTTTCTGCCTGCTGACCAGCATTATCTTTATGCTTTTTCTCAGCAGGCCAGCGCTGCTCACATCCTCTTACACAACCGCTGATTTTGTTTACCATTTTGTCATCTGCAGGTCATGCAAGCGCCGCACTATACGCTGACTTTTTCTGTTTGGTTTTGATATGGCGCCCCATCTTCTGCAACGCAGTCTGGACGAGCTGATCAGCAAGGAAGCCATTCACACCGTGCTGCAACCCATAGTCGACCTGAGCCGCAACCGCGCTCTTGGCTATGAAGCACTCACCCGCGGAGCTTCGGGTCATTTATTACAGCGCCCGGATCTGATGTTCCAGGCCGCACATCAGTTTGACCGGATTCCGGATCTGGAGATTCTCTGCATCCGTTCGGCTATCCGCCATTTTTCGCGGCAGAAAAGCGACGGCCTGTTATTTATTAATATCTGCCCGCAAAGCCTGCTCAACTATGGTGAGGAGATCAGCGAGCTGACCGAGCGTCTGGCCCACAATGGTCTGCAGCCAACCGATGTTGTGCTGGAAATTTCCGAGCGCTTTCCGATTGAGAATACCGGTCAGTTCCTGACGCTGATCGGCCATCTGAAAGAACTGGGTTATGGCATTGCTATTGACGATCTGGGCAGCGGCTATTCCGGCTTAAAACTCTGGTCAGAGATCCGCCCCGACTACGTCAAAATCGACCGCCACTTTATCGACCGTATTGATCAGGACACGGTAAAACAGGCCTTTGTTACCTCGGTGGTGCATCTGTGCGAACAGCTGCAGTGCGAGGTGATTGCCGAAGGTATTGAGACTCAGGGCGAGCTGAATTTAATCCGCAGCATGGGCATTCATATCGGTCAGGGTTATCTGCTGGGCAAACCACAGAGCAAAGCCGAATTCCAGACTCCGGAGCACGGCCTGAGTCTCACCAGTCCGGTGCATGCCAATGGCGTCGAGCAGCCAATCGGCAACCTGTGCCAGCCGCTGGAAACCATTGCCGCCTCACTGCCGATGCGCGAAGTTGATGAACTGTTCCGTGAAAATCCGCTGTTAATGTCACTGCCGGTACTGGAAGAGGAGCGCCCGGTCGGATTGCTGCACCGGCGCAAACTGCTGGAATTATTCGCCCAGCCATACGGCCGCGCCCTGTTTGAGCGTAAAACCGTCGGCCACTTTATGCAGCAGAATCCGCTGATCGTCGATTGCGCCATGACCCTGGAAGCGGTCAGTAAAGTACTCACCGATGACGACGACGAAGACCTGCGCCAGCACCTGATTGTTACCTGCGAAGGTCGTTATCAGGGCGTGGTAAACAGCAAAGACCTGCTCAAACACATTACCGACAGTCAGATTCAGAAAGCCCGTTACGCCAACCCGCTAACCCTGCTGCCGGGCAATGTACCGATCGACGAACATGTGGAACAACTGCTGCGCCAGCAGAGCCACTTTTATCTGCTGTATCTCGATCTGAATCATTTTAAGCCCTATAACGACCAGTACGGTTACCGTCAGGGCGATGCCGTATTACGCTGGCTCGGCCGCTTGCTGCAACAGCACAGTTCAGCACTTAATTTTGTCGGCCATATTGGTGGCGATGATTTTGTACTGATCAGTCAGGAAGCGGATTTTTATCCGCTGTGTGAGCAACTGCTGCAGGCGTTTAATCAGCAATGTTCTGAGTTTCACCGCAACGACGACTGGAGTCGTGGCTATCTTAACGCCCACGACCGCAGCGGCCAGCTGAGCCGTATTCCGCTGCTCGGTTTAGCCATTGGCGTGGTGCCCTCAACGCTGATTGAAAATCAGGACCCGCAGAGTCTTGCCCAGCTGGCAGCACAGGCAAAACAACAGGCTAAACAAAAAACAGGCAGCGCCTGGCATTGCCTGGGACAGGAGATGCAACCCATCCTGCCGGTTGCCATTAAAGCCGCAGGCCACTGATCAGCGACGGTAGTCGGCGGCAATTTTGTAGCCGTCACGGGTCGAGTGTTTTACTTCATACATCGCCTGGTCAGCCGCGTTCAGCAGCTCTTCGCCATCGGTTTCTCCCAGACGGCCGACGGCGATACCGGTACTTGCACTCAGGTTATGAATCTGCGGCCAGTCCGGCACCTGCAACTCACGCAACTGTTGCTGCAGACGCCGGGCAAAGGTTTCCGCGCCCTCGGCTCCGCAATCAAGCAGCAGCACCGCAAACTCTTCCCCGCCCAGCCGTGCCAGCCGGTCACGGTCACGTCCAAGGCGGCGCAACAATGCACCAAAGGCCGCCAGCACGGCATCACCGGCGGCATGACCAAAACCATCGTTAATACGTTTAAAGTGATCCAGATCGATCCACAAAACCGCGACGCTGCCCTGCCACTGTTTCAGTTGCTGCAATTGCTCCAGCAAAGCACGACGATTCAGCAGGCCGGTCAGACCATCCACATCTGCCAGCACCTGCAGCTGCTGGTTGGCATCCAGCAGGGCGTTGGCTTTCTCCGCCAGCGCCTGAGTACGCTCCGCCACCCGCTGTTCCAGCTCGCGGTTTATCAGCCGCAGTTCTTCGCTCAGGCGTACAATTTCCTGCCGTGACCAGACCCGGTTCAGCAGGAAGTTACAGATCATCGACACAATAAAAATCAGAAACCCCAGCGGCGACCAGTACTGTCCGCTCAGCAGCTGATTATTCAGCAGCACATCGTGAATAACCGCCACACCCAACAGCATCGTCCCCGGCAGAATCAGCCAGGCACCACGACGGCCTAGATACACCATACGCAGCAATACCGATGTCGCCACCACCACGCCCAGCAGCAGCAAACCACCAAAGATTCCCAGTAATGCGGTAAACCACAGCGGCGGTAACAACAGACAGAGCAACGCGGCTAACAGGAAAGGCAGGCTGAACAGATTACGCAGACTCCGGCTGAAATCGGTACCGAAAGCAGAGTGCAGCCAGCCAAACAACAGCACCGGGCTGACCAGCATGCTGATATAAATCACCCGGATATGCAGTTCCCAGGGGGGATTAAGGCTCAGCATCCAGTACAGCGGGGCAAATGAGGTGGTACCAAGGCGTACACCCAGCATCAGGGTAAACAGCCCCAGCCACAGTCCGGTGCGGTCTTTACGGTCTACCGTATATTCCATCACCAACAGCAGACCAATCAGCAATAACAGCAGCAGGATAACGGCTTCATAAATCACATGCTGGGCGTAGCCTCGGGTGATCTGATCTTCCGGGCCCAGTAACAGTGGCTGCCAGGGCCCGGCACTGTGATGGTGATAATTAGCAACCTGCAGCACCAGCTGCAGACGGCCATCAGCGATACCTCCCAGCCTGACCCAGCGATTGCCCTGATAGGGTTGTATCTCCTGACGGGAAGTACCCACGCGGCCGCCATGCAGAATATCGCGGCCATTGGCCAACAGGCGGAAACTGGTGGCTATTTCCGGCACAAACAACGCCCAGTCAACCTGCGGATCAAGGCCCTGAATATCCAGCACGAAGGTGGCGTAGCCCTGCCCCGGATACTCATATCCGGCCTGACCATTTTCATCCCAGGTTGAGGGCATGGTGAACAGTGGCCAGTTATGGCTGCCGGTGCCATCACTCAGCTGCTGCCAGGCAAAACGCCACTCTCCCGCCAGTGCCAATGGCTGCGTTACCGGCCTGCCGGACAGATTCATCACGCCCTGCTGCGCCCGGAACTCTTGCGCTATTTCCGCCTGCAATTCTGTGGCAGATAAGATCAGCAGCCAGGCTAATATCAAACAAATACGCCGCCGCATTATTCTCCGTCCGAAACAATATCCGTGCTGAAACTATGGGTGGCATGATGGCCAGCGTCAAATTCCGGCAGGCCGCCAAAGCAGCATCCTGCGCAAATGCCTGTATAATGCCGCGCAACTGAAATTCCGAACTCCGGTGGAAGGCATGAATCCCGATCTGAGCAAATTACAGCCCTATCCCTTTGAGAAACTCGCTAAGCTGAAAGCCGCCGTTACGGCGAATGAGCAGCTGCCACATATCGCGCTGTCCATCGGCGAGCCTCAGCATCCGTCTCCGGCCTTTGTACAACAGGCGATGATCGACAATATCAGCCGTCTGGAAAACTACCCGACCACCAAGGGCCTGCCACAGCTGAGCGAAGCCATTGCCAGCTGGCTCAAAGGCCGCTTCAGTCTGGATAACATCGACCCGGTGTCGCAGGTGATTCCGGTCAACGGCACGCGTGAAGCGATTTTTGCCTTCACCCAGGCGGTGGTTGACCGCAGCCAGCCCGATGCCCTGGTGGTCAGCCCGAATCCGTTCTATCAGATTTACGAAGGCGCAGCCTATCTGGCCGGTGCCACACCGCATTTCCTGCCTTGTCTGGCCGATAACGATTTCCACCCGGATTACAACGCCGTGCCGGCTGATGTCTGGCAGCGCTGCCAGTTATTGTTCCTGTGCACGCCGGGCAACCCGACCGGTGCCGTACTGAGCTTCGAACAGTTTAAACAGCTGATTGAACTGGCCGACCGTTACAACTTCGTGCTGGCCAGTGATGAGTGCTATTCCGAAATTTATGTCGATGGCAAAGAAGCGCCGATGGGCCTGCTCGAAGCCTGTGCCCGCTTAGGCCGTCACGATTATAAAAACTGCGTGGTGTTTCATTCGCTGTCCAAGCGCTCCAACCTGCCAGGCCTGCGTTCCGGTTTTATTGCCGGTGATGCCGCGCTGTTAAAACCTTTCCTGCTATACCGTACTTACCACGGCTGCGCGATGCCGCTGCAGACCCAGCTGGCCTCCATTGCCGCCTGGAATGACGAACAGCACGTTGCCGATAACCGTGCACTGTACACACAGAAATTCCGCGCGGTGATTGAGATTCTTAATCCGGTAATGGCGGTGGAACAGACCGACGCCAGTTTTTATTTATGGGCAAAAACCCCGATTAATGAAGAAACCTTCGCCCAGCAGTTATTTGCCCAGCAGAATGTGACCGTACTGCCCGGTTCCTATTTATCGCGCACCGTCGATGGTATTAATCCCGGTGAAAACCGCGTACGTATGGCACTGGTGGCTGGTGTTGATGAATGCATCGAAGCCGCTCACCGCATCCGCCGTTTTGTTGAATCTCTGTAAGGACTGATTATGGCTTTAGTACAGAACCCGTTCGGCGCAGACATCAGCACCGACGATATCCTCGACACCCTCGGCTTTTTTGACGACTGGGAAGAGCGCTACAAATACATCATCGATCTGGGTAAACAATTACCGGCGATGAGTGATGACAAGAAAAATGATACTTATCTGCTGCGCGGCTGCCAGAGCCAGGTATGGATCGACAGCGAATTAAATAACGGCGTACTGACCTTTGAAGCTGACTCCGATGCGCATATTGTGCGCGGCTTACTGGGTGTGGTGCTGGCCGCATACAACCATAAAACCCCAGCTGACATTATCGCCTTCGATATCGACGATTATTTCAGCAAGATTGATCTGGTCAAACACCTGAGTCCGACCCGCGGCAATGGCCTGCGCGCCATGGTGCAGCGCATTCAGGACACCGCGCGCTACGCCTGAGTGCTTCTGCCAATAACAGCGCCCCGGCGCTGTTATTATTTCCGGAGCTGTTTTCCCCTTCAGGTCCGCACGGCGGATGTTCACCTTGCTCTGGCTGGTACTAATCGCTAGCCTGAAGCACATCCTTTTATACAAAGACCTCTCCGATGCTGCGCTGGCTCTGGCAATTTATCCGTCCTTACAAATTTCGTTTAACCATTGCCATCATTGCTCTGGTCGCCACCGCCGGGCTTACCCTGGGCCTCGGTCAGGGCGTGCGCTTAATGGTCGATAATGGTTTTGCCGCACAATCTACCCAGGGCCTGGCCGACGCCCTGCAGTTGTTCGCGGCACTGGTTGTACTGGTTTCTACCGGGGCTTATTTCCGCTTTTATATGGTGTCGTGGCTCGGTGAACGGGTCGTGGCCGACATACGCAAGCAGCTGTACCAGCATCTGGTCAGCCTGCCTCCCAGCTTTTTTGAAGATAATCTGGCCGGTGAAATACAGAGCCGGGTAACCACCGACACCACATTACTGCAGACGGTGATAGGTTCCTCGTTTTCCTTTGCCCTGCGTAATTCGCTGACCTTTATCGGTGGCATTACCCTGATGTTTTTAAGCAATTTAAAACTCAGTCTGATTGTTCTGATCGCCGTGCCTTTAGTTGTTTTTCCGATGATTTATTTTGGCCGCAAGGTGAAAAAACTGTCCCGTGACAGCCAGGATAAAATTGCCAGTGTCGGCGCCTGGGCCGGTGAAAGTCTGCAGCATATTAAAGTGGTTCAGGCATTTACCCGCGAAGATATTGTTACCCAACAATTTGCCCTCGCCGCTGAAGGTGCTTTTGACGTAGCCCTGAAACGAATCCGCCAGCGCGCCTGGCTGATCGCTCTGGTGATGGTTCTGGTGATGGGTTCTGTGGCCGGTATGCTGTATATCGGCGGCAGTGATGTGATTGCCGGAAAACTGTCCGGCGGTGATCTGGCTGCCTTTGTGTTTTACGCCATTATGGTCGCCGGTTCGCTGGCCGCCGTGACCGAAGTCTATGGTGAGGTTCAGCGTGCCGCCGGTGCCGCTGAACGCATCCGCGAGCTGCTGGCGACCGAAGCTGAAATTCAGTCACCACAGCAAAGCACAATAATCCCGCCAGAGGAGCAGGCCGGTCAGCCGTTAGTGAGCTTCCGCGATGTGCATTATCACTACCCCAGCCGTCCGGACAGTAAAGCCATCAGCCATTTAACACTGAATATTCAGCCCGGCGAGCGTATCGCACTGGTTGGCCCATCCGGGGCCGGAAAATCCACATTATTTGATTTATTACTGCGCTTCCGCGACCCGCAACAGGGCGATATTCTGCTGCATGGAAAATCGTTACGGGACTGGGATTTACAGCAACTGCGCAGCCAGTTTGCGCTGGTGCCACAGCAACCCGTGCTGTTCAGCGCCAACGTGCTGGATAACCTGCGTTACGGCAAACCCGATGCCAGTGAAGACGATATTCTGGCCGCCGCCAAAGCCGCCCATGCCGATGAATTTATTCAGCAATTACCGGATAAATATCAGTCATTTTTAGGTGAGCAAGGGGTGAAATTATCGGGCGGACAGAAACAACGGCTGGCCATTGCCCGTGCTATTTTGCGCGATCCGGAAATATTATTGCTGGATGAAGCCACCAGCGCCCTCGATGCCCAGAGCGAGCATCTGGTGCAGCAGGCACTGGATGGTTTAATGAAAAACCGCACCACCTTTGTTATCGCCCACCGCCTGGCCACCATCACCAATGTTGACCGTATCGCGGTATTTGATCATGGCCAACTGGTGGCGATAGGAACACATCAGGAGCTGATGCAACATTCGCCACTGTACAAACGCCTGGCCGATCTGCAGTTTAAAAACACCCAGTTTAAAAACACCGACGATCAGCCAGCCCTATGACCCTGTATTTAAACCCGGAAGCGGCTGACCAGCGCTGACAGATCATGCGACAGATTACCAAGCGAATCAGAGTTCTCTTTCAGCTGCCGTGAGCTGTCGTTGGCATTGGTCGCTTCGGTATTAATGCGGATAATATTCTGGTTAATTTCTTCCGCCACCAGGTGCTGTTCTTCAGCGGCGGCTGCAATCTGGGTCGCCATATCACGGATACGGGCGACGGATTCTTCGATGGACTCAAATACCGCACGGGTCTGCTCGGTGGTTTCTGCGGTTTCGCGTGAGTGATCCAGACTGCTGGCCAGTTTGCCCGACACTTCACTGGTGCGGTTAATCAGCGAGGTAATCATCTGATCAATTTCTTCAGTTGATTCCGCAGTGCGCCCGGCAAGAGTCCGTACCTCATCGGCCACCACCGCAAAGCCGCGTCCCTGTTCACCGGCGCGGGCCGCCTCAATAGCAGCATTCAGTGCCAGTAAATTGGTCTGTTCGGCGATACCACGGATGGTATCGAGAATGGTGGTGATATTGCGCGACTCCACGGCCAGGGTCGACATTGCCTGATTGGAATCTTCAATGACCTTTTCAAGAGCCGTTACCGCGCTGGTCGTTTTCTGAATAAATTGCCGCCCGTCTTCAACATGATGCTGACTTTGGTCGGCGGCAATCGCCGTTTCGCTGCAATTTTTTGCCACCTCATTGGACGTCGCCACCATTTCATTAAACGCTGTCGATACCTGTTCTATCGAATTGGATTGCTGATCAGAAATACCCGCCAGCTGATCGGAAATAGCCTGTGCAGCCAGAGCCTGATTTTTTACATCAGCGGCCCCTTCATTAATATCGGATACCAGTGAATGAATCATAGTGATAAAGCGGTTAAAGGCGTTGGCCATCTGTCCGGATTCATCTGAGCTGAGCACTCTCAGTCTGCGCGTCAGATCCCCTTCGCCACTGGCAACCTCTTCCAGACCCCGGGTAACCGCACCAATTGGCTTGGCAATCAGGTTGCTGATCCAGTAAGCCAGCACAGCAAAAATACCCAGCAACACCAGACTGATCAGCAGAATGGTATTACGTACTTTAGTGGCGACAGCAAACACTTCATCAGCCGGAATAACGCCTATAAATTTCCAGCCCAACGCCGGTGATGTGTAGGCGGTTGCAAACCAACTCTGGCCATTCAGCTCGGTTTCAAACAGGCCTTCGCGGGCAAAAAACTGCTGATAGGCTTCGTCCAGTTCTTTTATATTTTTAAAGTTATTTGCTTTATTGCCACTATCGGCCAGCACCGTGCCGGTTTCTTCCACCAGAATCAGATAGCCGGCTTTGCCGAACTGCACTTGTTTCACCATATCGGTCAGCTTACTCAGGGTGACATCCACCCCGACCACGCCCTGCAGACCACTGTCGGTGGTGAATGTATGCAGATAATCAAGCAGCGGGGCTCCGGTGTTTACGTCTTCATAGGCGGCGGCACGTACCGACTTGCCGGGGTCAGCCTGAGCGGCGATATACCAGGGGCGCTGACGCGGGTCATACTTACCCAGATCACTGCCCGGCCACTGGATATAACCACCACTGCTGAGCCCGAGAAAAACATAGGCCAGATCCGGCCGCGCTTTACCAAAATCGTCCATCAGTGCATAGGCATCAGCCTCAACACTGCCACTGCGCTGAGCAAAGGTCGGTTTTGCTGCACCACGATAATCCGACACCGACTCATCCAGAGCTTTCAGCGCCCGGGTCGAAGCCAGAAAAGCGGCGTCTTCTGCCAGGCCATTAAGGTAGAGACTGAATGCGGTATCAATATGACGGATTTCAGCACTGCTGCGGGTTTCAAAGCTGTTCAGGGCGCTGCTGCGCAACTCCATAACAACCAGAACGGTAATGATCAGCAAAGGGATAATGACAGCTGACAACAGTGCAACGGTCAGGCGGGTACGGATAAGCATGCAATGACTCCGGCGTAGGTAAACGACAGTCTTATTTGCAGCTTAGCCCGTTTTTTGATCAACACTTTTGTTAATAACAAACATTACAGCGCCAGGCCTGCGTACGCCGGGTGTACCGTCCCGGCGTGCGCGCAGGTGCTGGCCGGGCACGGGTACTGCTGCCAGATCAATACCCAGAGACCTTTACGACAACCGCAGAGGGTGGAAGGATAAGTAAGTTGAACTAGGCTCCAAGTAAACATCCGTTCATAAATTAAATGGGGGGCAGCTCAGGCAATTGCTATGGAGTCCGGATCACCCCATATCCACCATGCCCTGGCTGTTTTCCGGGAACCGGAAATGGAAAGCCTTTTCCGCCAGGAGGAACTTCCCAGACAGCGTCGCTTAGTCTTCGGGCTTTGTGCGTTTGTAATAATTTCAATGCCTGTTTTTATGCTTTCTGATGCCATGGTCGTCAAACCCGGGCCATGGGGTTCTTTTCTGCTGGCACAGAGGCTGATTCATATTGCGGCGTGTATTATTTTTTTATTAACCATACCCCGCATCCGGCGTTATTCCTCTTACGATGTACTGGTATTCAGCACGTTATTGTTATTCTTTGTACTTCTGGAACTGGGCTCGTTTACCTTTCTGGACGACTACGCCCTGTATGCCCTGTTTGATCTTATTATCATGCTGTGTCTGTATGCTTCCGGAATCCTGACCGTAAAGCTGTCAACAATAATATGTCTGTATCATTCTTCAGTGGCCATCCTGATTATTCTGACCTTAAAAGATCTTAACTTACATGCTCAGATAATGATGATCATTGGTTATAGCTTCAGTAATGGTGCTGGCATACTGCTATCGATCACTCACCATAAAAACACCAGGCAACAGTATTTATTGCAGCAGTATTTACGCGAGAAAACACTTCAACTTAAACACTTGGCATATCGTGATTCGTTAACCAATGCATTAAACCGGAGATCTTTTCAGGATCATTTCAGGGATATTGAAAAAATGGCGTTAAGGCTGGAAAAGAGCGATAAAAGCTTATTCCTGATCGCCGCCGACATTGATCACTTTAAAAAGATTAACGACAACTTTGGTCATGATATTGGTGACAAGGTATTGCTGGCTTTTGTGAAGCTGGTTGAAGCCAATATCCGTCCTGTCGATAAGGTATACCGCTTTGGCGGTGAAGAATTTATGATTTTACTGCAGGAATGCAGTATGGATACGGCCATTAAAAGAACAGAAAAAATAATGCAGCTGCTTAATTCAGGCGCCCTTGGTGTTGAAGAGCTGGAGCAGCCGGTCACATGCAGTTTTGGGATTACACCGGTTCTGGCCAGCGATACCATCGATTCCGTTTGTATCCGGGCCGATGAAGCCCTTTATAACGCGAAACATAACGGCCGCAATCAGTATGTTTTTGCCCCAGCACCCGATAAATAAAACCAGCAACACAATAATTTATCTAAGGCAGCACAGGGAGCAGTCCATCTAGCCCTGAAAGAATATCCAGGGCATAAGCAAAAACATTAGCGGCGATTCTCTGCACTCATGGCGCAGGCAGTATCCAGCATACGGTTGGCAAAACCCCATTCGTTATCAAACCACACCAGCAACTTCAGCAGCTGACCGCCGCTGACGCGGGTCTGGGTGGCATCAACGATTCCTGAACGCGGATCATGATTAAAATCGATGGAGGCATGCGCATCATGGGTGATACCGATAATCCCCTTTAATGCACCGCTACTGGCTTCTGCCAGCAGTGCATTAACCGCATCTGCTGTGGTTGGCTGCTGTAATTGCAGACTGATATCCAGTGCCGACACATTAATGGTTGGCACGCGCACATGCAGACTTTCGATTTTACCGGCGAGTTTCGGCATTAAACGCGCAATGCCCAGCGGCAATCCGGTATCGACCGGAATAATACTTTGTCCTGCAGCGCGGGTGCGGCGTAAATCGGAATGGTAGGCGTCGATCACCGGCTGATCGTTCATCGCCGAGTGAATGGTGGTGGTTACCCCGGCTTCGATGCCAAAGGCGTCATCCAGCAAAGTCAGAATCGGCAGCAGACAATTGGTTGAGCAGGAACCGTTGGAAACGATGTGCTGATCGTCACTCAGCGTGTGCTGATTAAGACCAAAAATAATGGTGTTATCCACCGCGCTGTCGGCAGGGTTAGAAATCAGCACTTTATGCGCGCCACCAGCCAGATGCTGTTCGCACTCTTCGCGGGTTTTTATCTGGCCGCTGCATTCCAGCACCAGATCAATATTCAGCGCAGCCCAGTCGAGGGCGGCGGCATCCGCTTCGTGGCGGATACAGATACGGTCGCCATTAACACTCAGATGACGTTCATCCACCACCTCAACCTGCCCCGGAAAGCGCCCGTGGGTACTGTCGTAGCGCAGCATGTAGCTGATGGTTTCAATATCGGCCAGCTCGTTAATGGCCACCACCTGCAACTGCCCGCGATAGCCATTTTCGTACAGAGCACGCAGTACACAGCGGCCGATACGGCCGAAACCATTGATAGCAATACGGGTGGTCATAAAATACCCGGCCTCCGGGCCAGAAAAATCAGATCGTTATTCTCGCGGATTTAACCGGTGCTGGCAAAGCCGCACCGTTTTTGTCACAGGCATTTGCGCAGATCAGCAATCAGCTTCTGTTGCTGTTCGCCGTCCAGCTCACTGATGGTTATGCGCAACGCACTCTGTGGCTGACGCACACTGAACACTGCCGCATCGCGTACCAGCCAGCCGTAGCGGGCAAGACGATGGCTGATTTGTTCTGCATCCAGCCCCGGCAATGGCAGCCAGAAATTAAGACCATCCGCCGGTGCGCTGAGCACTGGCAGTCCGGGTAATTCAGCCGCATTCAGCGCCGCTGCCAGTGCGCTGTGCTGCGCCCGGTAATAATCCGCCGCCTGTGTCAGCTGTTGCTGTACCTCATCGCTGGCCAGCAACAGGCTGAGCAGATCCTGCAGCAGATGGCTGACCCAGTTGCTGCCCGGTGTGAGACGCAGCAACAGACGCTCACGGGTCTGGGCATCGCTGTGAATAAAGGCACAGCGCAGGTCCGGGCCATAACCTTTCGATACCGAACGCACCAGCGCGTGATGACGATGGCCTGCGGGCATGATGCTGTAATACGCCGAGCCGGCAACGGTGGCGAAATGGTCATCCTCGATCAGCAATACATCCGGGTATTGCGCCAACAAGCTGCGGATCTCTGTCGCCCGGGTCTGGCTCAGACTGCAACCGGTCGGGTTATGACCACGGGGTGTACAGATCAGGGCCTGCACGCCGGTTGCCAGCGCCGCCGCCAAAGCCTCTGTCTGCAGACCTTCAGCATCAACACTGACGGCAACGGCTTCCAGCCCGGCCTGATTCAGGGTGTTGATGGTTCCCAGAAAACAGGGATCTTCGACGATGACTTTGTCACCGGGCTTCAGATGCGCCAGTAACAGACGCTCAACCGCGTCCACCGCACCATGGCTAAGCACCAGCGCATCCGCTTCCGCCTGATCGGCAAACAGCCGGCTCTGTGCCAGCGCAGCAAGCTCCGGATTCAGCAGCGGCTCGCCATATAAGCGCGGAGTACGGGCAGGCAGCTGCGCTAAATAACGGCTGATATCGGGCAGCCAGTGCAGCGCCGGATTACCACTGGCCAGATCAGTCAGCGGCGAATCCGGCATCGCGCCTTCCTGAAAACCACCTTCCGCCTGGGTACGGATCATAGTGCCACGCCGCCCCTGGCTGACCGCCAGACCAGCGCTGACCAGCCGCTGATAGGCCGCCGCGACGGTATTGCGGTTTACCCCAAGTTGTTCTGCCAGCTCGCGGATAGGCGGCAATAACGCGCCTTCTTCCAGCTGTCCGCTCTGCACCAACTGCCGGATGCTGGCGACGATATCTGCAATGCTCTTGCCGGTAATATTCATAAATAGGACAAAATTATTTTTGACATAGGACAAAAACCGAAAGCATACTGGTTACCCGGTCAGTTATCCACCGCCGGCAAGAATATCAGACAGCAGGAGCAAAGGCTTGAACCATACCGCGACCACCAGCCAGGGCTTCCGCCCGGTTTTCAGCAGTAACGATCTGCAGCGCAATCTGGCGGCCGTAAACGCCCGTATCCGGCAGGCCTGTGAACACAGCGGACGCCAGGCCGACAGCGTCCGTCTGCTGCCGGTCAGCAAGACCGTGGATCTGGCACGTATCCGTATGGCCCACGCCGCTGGCTGCACCCTGCTGGGCGAAAACAAGGTGCAGGAAGCCTGGAGCAAAGCGCAAAGCACCACCGATCTGACGGATCTGCGCTGGGCAGTCATCGGTCATCTGCAGACCAATAAGGCCCGTATCGTTGCCCGCTTTGCCAGCGAATTTCAGGCTCTCGACAGCCTGCGTCTGGCCGCCGAACTGGATAAACGCCTGAGCCGTGAAGAACGCTGCCTGGATGTGCTGGTGCAGGTTAATACCTCCGGCGAAGCCAGCAAATACGGCCTGGAGCCGGCACAGCTGGAAGCCTTTATGCGCCAGCTCAGTGCCTTTCCTACTCTGCGGGTAAAAGGTCTGATGACGCTGGCCGCGCTGACCACCGATCAGCAACGTATCCGCCGCTGCTTTGTTTTGCTGCGCCAACAGCTGCAGCAGATGCAGCAACAGCTGAGCTATGGCGATCAGCTGTATGAATTATCCATGGGAATGTCGTCCGATTTTGAACTGGCGATCCACGAAGGCGCGACCACCGTCCGGGTTGGTCAGGCCATCTTTGGTCCGCGGGCGCTTCCCGACAGCTACTACTGGCCTGAACAAACAGGAGCCTGACATGATGAAACGAGCCTGTGTTATCCGCCACCTGGCCTTTGAAGGGCTGGGTATTCTGGAAAGCGTGCTGATTGAGCGCGGCTATCTGATTGACTACTACGATGCCGGCGTTGATTTTCTTGATGACGATGCCCTGCTGCAGGCGCATCTGCTGGTCGTACTCGGCGGGCCAATCAGCGCCAATGACGGTCAGGATTACCCCTTTCTGGCGCGTGAGACAGAGTTGCTGCAGCAACGTCTGACCCTGCAACGGCCAACGCTGGGCATCTGTCTTGGCGCCCAGCTGATGGTCAAAGCGCTGGGCGGCACGGTACAGCCGATGGGGCACAAAGAAATCGGTTATGGCGATATTCAGCTCAGTACAGAGGGACTGGAGTCGGCACTGGCTGTGCTTAAGGAGTGCCCGGTGCTGCACTGGCACGGTGAGCAATATTCGCTGCCTGCCGAAGCCCGGTTACTGGCCTCTTCGGTGCTGTGCCCACAGCAGGCATTTGCCCTCGGCGACTATGGTCTGGCGCTGCAGTTTCATCTGGAAACCGATTACCGCCGCATTGAACAGTGGCTGATTGGCCATTGCTGTGAGCTGCAGCAGGCCGGCATTGCGCTGGCCGATATCCGCCAGCAGGCACGCCAGCACGGGCCGCGCCTGCAGATGCTGGGGGTACGTATTTTTCATACCTGGCTGGGCCAGGCCGAAGCCTTTGATCAACACAGACATTACACCCATGAGCCAGTTTAAGATCCTGCTCTGGCAGAACCAGAGCCTGCTGGGCCAGTTTGAATCGGCAGCCAATACCGGGCATGAACTGATACAGCAGATCCGCAGCCGCTTTCCACAGAAGGCCGGTTTCCGCACCGAAGTGATGGTCGCCAGCGACGAAAAACGCATTATTGAATCCTCGCGTCAGGGCATCCGCCTGATCAGTCGGGAAGTGATTTATCAACCTTACAATGAAGACGAAACGGATCAGAAAGTATGAGTTCAGCCTGTTTAATGCCGGTGTATGAGCGCCTGCCGGTTCATTTTGTGCGCGGCGAAGGCAGCTGCCTGTGGGACGATCAGGGCAATCAGTATCTCGACAGTCTGGCCGGTGTCGCGGTAACCAATCTGGGGCACTCTCACCCGGAAATTACCGCAGCCATCAGCGCTCAGGCCGCCACCCTGATGCACAGCTCCAACCTGTACGGCGTAACCTGGCAGGAAACCCTCGCCGCCACACTGTGCAGCCTGACGGGTATGGAGAAAGCGTTTTTCTGTAATTCCGGTGCCGAAGCCAACGAAACCGCCATCAAGCTGGCACGCCTGCATGCCCGCCAGCGGCAGATTACAGCACCGCAGATTGTGGTTATGGACGGTGCATTTCATGGCCGCACCCTGGCCACCCTGACCGCCAGCGGAAATCCGGCCGCGCAGCAGGGTTTTGAGCCTTTAGTGCCGGGCTTTCTGCGTCTGCCACTGAATGACAGCACGGCCCTGAATGCACTGGATGGCAACCCTCAGATCTGTGCCGTGCTGCTGGAAACCGTGCAGGGCGAAGGCGGCGTGCGACTGGCAGACAGTCATTATTTACAGGCGCTGGCGCGCCTGTGCCGGGCCAATAACTGGCTGCTGATGATCGACGAGGTGCAGACCGGCATGGGCCGCACAGGACGCCACTTCGGTTATCAGCATGCCGATATTCAACCGGATGTGATCACCCTTGCCAAAGGTCTGGGCAATGGTCTGCCGATTGGTGCCTGCCTCGCCCGCGGTGCCGCAGCAAACCTGTTTGCGCCGGGGCAGCACGGTTCAACCTTTGGTGGCAATCCGCTGGCCTGCCGCGTCGGTCATACCGTGATAAGCATTATGCAGCGTGACCGGCTGGCCGAACGGGCGGCAGAGCTGGGCAGGCTACTGCTGGAAGGACTAACCCAGGCGCTGGCCGGCCATCCTCAGGTCGCCGCCATCCGCGGACGCGGACTGATGGTGGGTATTGAGCTGAAAGAAGCGATTCCGGATCTGACCAGACGTGCGCTTTTGGAAGAGCGCCTGCTGATTAATGTCACACGGCAGAAAGTTATCCGCCTGTTACCGGCACTGACGATCAGTCCGGAAGAAATCAGTATCCTGATCGCCGCACTGAGCCGGTTACTGCACAGCAACCAGCAACTGCGCAGCGCCTGAGAAGTAAAACATCCCCGGCCAGCCTGCCCTGGCCGGGGTTTATCTGGTCAGGGTTTATATTGTTTCCTTCGTTCCACCATCGCCGCACTCTTGGCGCAGTGTTATATTGCCGCCCGCCTCCCTGCCGCAGCGCTCTCTCAAACCGAAGGAATCCGCATGAATCAACCCTGCACCCAGCCCTGCCCCCTGTGCTCTGATCAGGGTCCGCACCAGCAGCTTCAGGGTGCAGATAAACGCCGTTACTTCAGCTGCAGCCAATGCTCACTGGCTTTTGCCGACCCACAGCAATGGCTGAGTGCGGATGACGAAAAAGCTTATTACGCCACCCATGAAAACAGCATTGAAGATGCCGGTTATGTGCAGTTTCTGCAGCACCTGCTGACACCTCTGCTGCCATTATTAACACCAGGCATGCAGGCACTCGATTACGGCTGCGGGCCGGGGCCAACATTATCAAAACTGCTGGCGGCTGCAGGTATTGCCTGCGATGACTACGATCCGTTTTTCTTTCCTGCCCAATTACGCAATCAGTACGATGTTATTACCGCCACCGAATGCTTTGAACATTTTCATAATCCGCACGCCGAACTGAGCAGGCTTAGTGGTTTACTGCGTGAAGGTGGTTATCTCGGCTTAATGACCAGCCGCTGGGCAGATGCAGAATATTTTTCGCGCTGGCATTACACCCGCGACCCGACTCATGTGGTGTTTATGCAGGAAAAAACGCCGGACTGGATTGCCCGGCATTATGATCTTGAGGTTGTCTGGCGCGACAGCCCGCGAGTGGTGATTTTCCGTAAAGTGGCTGCCAGACCCTAGATAAAAGATTTCAGGCGGAGATCATTTTAATCTGATGCTGTTTTAAATAATCTCTGGGCGACACACCATACTGCTGATGAAAACGGCGGGTAAAGTGGCTGGCATTCACATAGCCGACGTCATAGCAGACTTCGGTAACAGAACGGCCGCTCTGCAGTAATTCCCGCGCCCGCTCAAGGCGGCGCTGCTGGATATATTCCATAGGCCCGGTCCCCATCACATGCCGGAACTGCTGATAAAACTTACTGCGTGACATGCAGGCAACACGGCACAGTTGCTCAATATCGACGGTTTCCGCCAGATGATCATCAATATAACGAACCGTTTCCGTCAGACCATTTAAGGTCGGGTCATGGCGCGCGCAATTCAGTAAAAAGCTGCGTCCCTGCTGGCGCAGCATACGTGTTAGTAATTCAGTAACGCCCAGGTTCAGTACCAGATCACGGTCATCATCGTTATGCACAAAACTGCCGACGATACGTTCCAGCAATTGTTGCGTTGCCTCGGTATGAAACAGATGCAGCACATGATCATCATGCGGGCGCCAGCAACCCAGCTCTTTCGGTAACGGGTTCTTCTGGTTGAGCTGATCACAAACATCACGCAACCGCTCACGGCTGATACCCAACGTTAAACAGCTGGTCGGGTTATCGAGAGTGGCCTCGGGGAAATCAATGGCAACGGTTTCACCTGGCGCCATGACAAAAGATTCATGGGGTAAAAAAGCCGAATTAAAATGATTTTTACCGTGCAGTACTTTTTTGCCGCTGATCATGCCACAGTAAAGAATTTCTTCCGCATCGAGGCGGACTTTTTCTGCAGAGGCAAAAGTGTCGTAGATTGACAGTTCAGCGCCATGACTGGCAAAGACCGTGCGGTTTTCCACCAGCTGCTGCGGGCCAGAACCACGAACAAGATTACGACGGTTAAACGCCGCCTGAGCTGCCAGACCTGAATCGCGCATTCTGACCTCCTGTTACCGCTGACATTTGTGCGGTATCTCTTTGTTTTAATTATTTTTTATCGTTTCCGGCAAAGCCCTGAGCCGCTATTGAACCCTGTTTTTCCTTATCTTCAAGCCGTCATCAGCGACCGTTTTTTGGCCGGCATGGACGCTCAGCACAGTCATTCAGACGCTCAGGCAAGTGGTTAATCATCAGATCACATAGCCTGAACTCACACAACCCGCTAAGCCCAGACAAAAGTCCAAGGCTTGCGTGTGAACAATAACAAGGAGAACGCCATGATTTATGCCAACCCCGGACAGACCGGCTCGGTCGTCAGCTTTAAAAGCCAGTATCAGAACTACATCGGTGGTGACTGGGTTAAACCGGTTAACGGCCGCTATATGGACAACATCAGCCCGGTCAATGGTCAGGTGTTCTGTCAGGTGCCACGTTCCGATGGCGCCGATATCGAACTGGCGCTGGATGCAGCCCACAATGCGGCAGCGGCCTGGGGCAAGACCTCCGCTACCGAACGCTCCAATATTCTGCTGCGCATTGCCGACCGTATGGAACAGAATCTGGAAATGCTGGCCGTAGCCGAAACCTGGGATAACGGCAAAGCGGTACGCGAAACCCTGGCCGCCGATATCCCGCTGGCGGTGGATCACTTCCGTTATTTCGCCGGCTGTCTGCGTGCGCAGGAAGGCACCATGGCCGAAATCGACGAAACCACCGTGGCGTATCATATTCATGAACCACTGGGGGTTGTTGGTCAGATTATTCCGTGGAACTTCCCGCTGTTAATGGCCGCCTGGAAACTCGGCCCGGCACTGGCGGGCGGTAACTGTGTGGTACTGAAACCGGCTGAGCAAACCCCGGCATCCATTCTGGTATTAATGGAACTGATCGGCGACCTGCTGCCACCCGGCGTACTGAATATTGTCAACGGCATCGGCGAAGAAGCCGGTCAGGCGCTGGCCACCAGCCAGCGTATTGCCAAAATTGCCTTTACCGGCTCCACTCCTGTGGGCCAGCATATTCTGAAATGTGCCGCCGATTTATTAATTCCAAGCACCGTTGAATTAGGTGGAAAATCACCGAATATTTATTTCTCCGACGTGATGCAGCACGAAGATGAATACCTGAGCAAATGTGTTGAGGGCATGACCCTGGCTTTCTTTAATCAGGGTGAAGTCTGCACCTGTCCGTCACGGGCATTGATTCAGGAGAGTATTTATAACGATCTGATTGAAATGGTCGTGGCCCGTGCCGGAAAAATTATCCGTGGCAATCCGCTGGATACCGACACTCAGGTTGGTGCTCAGGCCTCGGAAGAACAGTACGAACGCATTATGAATTACATTGCCATTGGTAAAACCGAAGGCGCCAAAGTGCTGCTCGGCGGTAATGCCGAAGCGTTAAACGGCGATCTCAGCAAAGGTTATTACATTCAGCCAACCATGCTGTACGGCAAAAATGATATGCGCATTTTCCAGGAAGAAATTTTCGGCCCGGTAATCAGCGTCACCACCTTTAAAGACGAAGCCGAGGCACTGGCCATCGCCAACGATACTGAGTTTGGTTTGGGTGCCGGCGTCTGGACGCGTGATATGAATCTGGCTTACCGCATGGGACGTAATATTCAGGCCGGCCGGGTCTGGACCAACTGCTACCATGCCTATCCGGCACACGCCGCCTTCGGTGGTTATAAAAAATCCGGTATCGGCCGCGAAACCCACAAAAAAGCACTGGAACATTATCAGCAGACCAAAAACCTGCTGGTCAGCTACAGCACCAGCCCGCTGGGTTTCTTCTGATCTTACCTGCGGCCTGCGGGCCGCACTTCCACTCTCACTATACCGCTGGCTGATCATTTACAGCATTGCCCGCTTCCCGGCGGGCACTTTTTTATCAAGTCATCTGCTCCGGCTTTTCTACACAGCGTTCACTTGCGACTCCGGTAGTGAATTAAAAGGCCAAAAGGCCCTTTTTAATTTTTATAAATAGCGGGTAATAAGCCATACAGAAGCGATGATCATAACAAGGCCATTGATTGATAACGCTAGCTGGCGGAACAGCAAAGGCTCTTTCACCTGACTAACACCGTAAGCGTGAAACAGACGTCCAATCAATAACGCAAGACACAATCCATGAACCCATACCGCACTCATCCCCAGTGATTCCGCGGCAAAAATCAGAATCAATGCCAGCGGTACGTATTCCGCAAAGTTGCCATGTACCCGGATGGCTCTTCTGAGAGCTTTGTCTCCCCCATCGCCAATGGCCACCCGGGCAGTCTGCCTCAGGCGAATCACGCGAAAACTTAACAGGGTAAACATCAGTGAAAAAATGGCTATATACAGTGGAGCAATCATAGGAAACCTTGGCTATCAATTCGGCAGAAAAATATATTCTATTGATAACAAGCCGACAAACAGCAAATAATAGGCTTTTGGAAAAGAATAAGTTTTCTATAGTATGCACTATCGCCAGACACCGCCGATCCAGTATTTACCCGTATTCGAGGCAGCCGCCCGTCATCTGAGCTTTAAACGGGCAGCTGATGAGCTGTGCGTAACGGCCCCGGCGGTAGGACAACAGGTGAAGGCATTCGAAGCCTGGCTGGGCAAGCCACTCTTTCATCGTCATACCCGGCGCCTCAGTCTCACACGCGAAGGCGAGTATTATTTTGCTCTGGCCAGCGACATCCTGAACCGCCACCAGCAGGGCTATATTCAGTTTAAACGTCAGTTCGATGACAAGGTGTTTCACCTCAGTGCTTCGTTGTTTGTGGCACAGGAAGTCATCATGCCGAATTATCTGCGGTTTTCTCAGTATGTTCCCAATACCGAACTGCGTCTGGATGCCCGCGTATCATACGTCGACTTCGCTCTCCATCAGATGAATGCTGCGGTGCGCTTTGGTGAAGGTAACTGGCCCGACCTTGAGGCCCGGCTGTTGGCGAAGGGATCGGTGTCCCCCGTGTGCAGTGAGACCTATTTATCTCAGCATGCCGATATGTCTCCGGATACTTTGTATCAGAACCGTTTGCTTTATTCTCTGCCCGATATGGATACATGGGGGCCCTATTTCTGGGGTTCTGATCGCTTACCAGAGCAGGAACCTGTTCTGTGTGACTCCTACCTGGCTGCGATCAAACTGGCGTGCGAGGGGGTCGGGGTCGCCTTGGGTATTTTTCCAACGATTAATAAGTGGATGGCGAAAAATGGTCTGGTACAGCCGTTTGATATTCGGGTAAACCTGAACCGGTCATTCTGGTTTGTGTACCCGAAAGGCAGCAACGACCCCAGACTCGATCAGGCTTACCAGTGGCTAAAATGCTTATTCGAAGAAATGGAACGATAGCAAAACCAGTACATCCCAATAGCGGCGCAGACGCTGCCCGGCGAATAGTACGAATGTAAATACCCTGTTTATGGGGTGTCAGTTGGACGCATCCATCCCTCCATACAGACAGACACTCTGCTGTCACACCACCGTTGCCTGCATGCAACAAAGCTTTCCCGGATAACACGCTGTGCCTACCCGGCGCCTGTGGCACTCTGTGAGCCTTTCATTGCATTCATGGCGGGCCACATTATGACCTCACTGGCAGATATTCCTTTTTCGCTGCTGGAGCTGGCATCGGTGCCACAGGGTTTTACGGTGGCGCAGACGCTGGCCTCTATGCTCGATTATGCCCAACATGCCGACACGCTGGGCTTTAACCGTTTCTGGCTGGCCGAGCATCACAATATGGAAGGGGTCGCCAGCAGCGCCACCGCGGTGCTGATTGGTCAGGTCGCAGCACGCACGCAAAGTCTCCGCGTTGGCTCCGGGGGCATTATGCTGCCCAATCACCCGCCGCTTATTGTCGCCGAACAGTTCGGTACACTGGATGCGCTGTACCCCGGCCGTATTGACCTTGGCCTTGGCCGTGCTCCCGGTACCGACCCGCTGACCAGCCGCGCCCTGCGCCGTGACGATATGCGCGCCGAACATTTCCCGCAGGAAGTGGAAGAATTACAAACCCTGCTGGGAGCCGATGGCGCGCACAAACGCGTTAAAGCTTACCCCGGCGCCGACAGTGCGGTAGAAATCTGGCTGCTGGGCTCCAGCCTGTTCAGCGCCCAGCTGGCCGCCGAGCGCGGTTTACCTTATGCCTTTGCCGGGCACTTTGCTCCACGTCTGGCGCGTGAGGCTATCGCCCTTTACCGCCATCGTTTTCAGCCTTCCGCCACATTGCAGAAACCACATGTCATTCTCTGCCTGCCACTCATCGCTGCCGCCAGCGACGATGAAGCCCGTTTTCTCGCCACCAGTAGTCAGCAGCGGATTATGGCGTTAATGCAGGGACAACCACTCTATCTGCCACCTCCGGTAGAAAGCATGGAAGGCATCTGGAATCCGCAGATTAAAGCTCAGGTCGATGCCTTTCTGGCACTGTCAGTCACAGGTGGTGCCACCAGTATCAAGTCCAAACTGCAGGCACTGGTCAGCCAGATACCCGCAGATGAATTAATGTTCACCAACGATATTTTTGACCGGGAGAAACGTCTGCAGGCACTGCAGATTCTGATGGATGCAAAATCTTAAGGAGCTTCAGGACAGCGGCAGAATAACGGCTTAATCCATACGCCTGTCATACCTGGCGGGGTTTAATCTGCTATACCTGATGCAGGCCATAAAACGTCATCAGGAGGCGGTATGCGCAAAGGATGGTTAATACTGACGTTGTTCTTACTGAGTGCCTGCGATAACTCTCCGATTGCCGGCAACCAGTTTTCGCCACTGCCCCAGACACGTGGCGAAGCTGAACAACTGCGCCAGCTGAGTTTAAAAACAACGGCCGGAGAGCGGCGCTTAAGCAACTTTGATAATCAGCTTCTGCTGCTGTTTTTCGGCTTCAGCCATTGTCCGGATATTTGCCCTACCACGCTGATGAATGTCAGCAAAGCACTGCAGCAATTACCACCCGAAACCGTACAACAGGTACAACCGCTGTTTATTACCGTTGATCCGGAGCGCGATACGATCGACGTACTGCGCCCTTATACCCGCCACTTTCATGCCGCCATTCTTGGCGTTCAGCCTGATACCGAACAACTGCTGCAACTGACAAAATTTTTCGGGATTTATTACCGCAAAGTTGCACAGGAAGGGGCGCTGGAATACAGCATGGATCATTCTGCGCAATTACTGCTGAGCAGCAGCTATGGTCAGGTACTGGGAGTGCTCGACCCACATATGCCTGCCGATGAACTGGCGCTGTGGATCCAGGGGGCGGTTGCCCGGCTGCAGGCGCAATAATCTGAGATGCGCCCGGATATTGAACAGCGGCCTCAGAAAACCGGCAGGCAATGATCCAGCAACAACGCCGCAAAGCAGTAAAGAATATAACGGATCGAAAACCAGAACGCCTGAATCGGCGCCTGCACCGAGGTGGCGCGCCATACCCGCCAGTTAATCTGCATAAAGCGGATATTTAACGGCACAATCAACAACAGATACACCAGCCCCGACATACCGCTGACGTAAGGCATCAGTGTCATCACCACCGTCAGCCAGGCATACAGCCATATCTGCAAACGGGTAAAACCTTCGCCATGGGTAATGGGCAACATAGGTACTCCGGCACGGCGGTATTCATCCTGTTTATGAATCGCCAGCGCCCAGAAATGCGGTGGCGTCCAGGCAAAAATAATCAGCACCAGCAGCAATGCATCGGCTTCCACACGATTGGTGATTGCCGTCCAGCCGAGTAACGGTGGCGCCGCTCCGGCCAGTCCGCCAATGGTAATATTCTGCGGCGTGGCGTGTTTTAAAAAGCGGGTATAAATCAGCGCATAACCCAGCAATGCGGCCGCTGTCAGCGCCGAGGTCAGCGGGTTCACCTCAAGCCATAACAGACTCAGTCCCAGCAGTGACAACAGGCTGGCATAAAGCGCTGCCTGCCAGGGAGGGATACGTCCCTGTGCCAGCGGACGTTTTGACGTACGCAGCATTAAACGGTCAAGACGCTGATCCAGCAGATGGTTAAAGGCCGCCGCTCCCATCGCTGCCATAGCGATACCCAGCGTGGCATATATCACCCGCCCGATATCCGGTAATACCGGTGTCGCCAGTACCATGCCGACCAAAGCACAAACCAGCATCACCAACACCACCCGCGGTTTACCCAGTTCCCAGAAATCCCGCCACTGCGGGCGGGTTAACTGCCGGCTGCTTTTTTCTGCTAATACCAGGCTGCTCATATTACTTCCTCCGCCAGATGCCAGGTTTTCTGCCGTTGATTTACGGGCTCTGTTTGCCGCGACCAGATCAGACCGCAATACACCACAGCCAGCAGCAATAACGCCGCACCGGCGGTGTGCATCAGCGCCGGTGGAAACGGCAACGACCAGACCACCAGTACAATTCCAAGACCCACCTGCAACAGATACAGACCGAGACAACAGAGAACCGCACGCCTCTGCTCACTGCGCTGCGCCTGCCAGTACAGCGCCAGCAAGGTCAGTCCCAGCGCCAGCGCCACCAGCCGGTGTGTCCACTGGATCGCACTGCGCGCGCTGGCATGCAGCTGGCCATATAAATAATCCGGGCCGATTGATTGAGTAAGATGAAAGGCGCTGGAAAAATCCATCTCCGGCCACCACTGGCCATTACAGGTGGGGAAACCAATACAGCCAATGCCGGCATAATTACTCGATGTCCAGCCACCCAGAGCAATCTGCAATACCAGTAACAACAACGCCAGCCACAGCATCCGCGGCCGCCGCACCGTCGGCACCTGCGTCACTGCGCTGGACACTGCAGCAGCCTCAGGCTGATGCACCCGCCAGGCAATAAAACTGAGTAACAGCAGGCAGCTGAAGCCCCCCAGCAGATGCAGGGTCACCACCTGGGGCCAGAGTTTCAGCGTTACCGTCCAGGCACCAAAAGCGCCCTGCACAATGACCAGACCCAGCAGTAACGATGTCCAGCGCAGCAGACCCGGTGCCTGAGTGCGGGCACGCCAGCTGAAGAACACCAGCAGCATGGCCATCAGCCCAAGGGATGCAGCCAGATAACGGTGAATCATCTCCATCCAGGCCTTTTCTGCTTCCAGCGGTGCGTGGGGTGCAAATTGCGCAGCGATATGAGCCTGCGGGACGACTAAGCGGCCATAGCAACCCGGCCAGTCAGGACAGCCCAGACCCGCATCCAGCAAACGGGTTGCAGCGCCCAGCATCACCACCGTAAAAGCCATAAAGGTGGCCAGCAGCGCCAGCGTGCGCACTATTTTCAGATTATTCATGGCGCTCCTCCGGCTGGAAATGGCTGTTGTGGCCGGCCGATTGCAGCGCCAGTGTTTCCGCCTGCATGCTGCTGAGCGGATTGCGCCTGAACAGATAGCGCACGTCGCGCAGAATGTCTTTGATGCTGCTGTCAGCGCTATAAGCCAGCACGATATTGCCTTGCGGATCGGCCAGCCAGATATCCTGCGTCAGAGCGGCCGGAACCTGCCAGACAAGACGCTGACCACCGGGAGGTAAGGTGTTCTTCGCCTGTGTGCTGCTCAGCTGCCAGCGTTGCAGACGCGGAGCATCGCGCCCCAGCGTGCGGTGTAAGCGCCATAAACTGTCATCCAGATCACAGGGCGCCGAGGTGCAGCGATACAGCAAATGCCAGTGCCCATCCTGCAGCGCCGGGGCCGGAGTCAGCGCCCACTGACTCAGCGGCGGAATATCCGGTACCAGCTCACCATGCGCGACGCGTGCTTCAGGAATGCCAATCTGCCAGTACCACATCGCCAGTGCCGCCGGCACGGGAGCCATTAATAATCCCAGCAATAACAGTAATTTTACGCGGTTACTCACAGCCACCTCCTTTTTGCCTTCAGAGTGCAGACCCGCACCCGCGGAGCTTTCAGCTTTGGCCGGTAACGCCAGGCCAGAGTAAGTGCCGCCAGTGCCAGTAACAGCCATTGAGCGGCGTAACCCAGATGCCGCTCACGGCTGACGCCAAGCGGCTGCCACCAGCGGCCACTGCTGCCGTTATCCAGATGCAGTACGCCGGGTTGCAAATCCAGTTGCGGCCAGACATCGGTACGCAACTGCTGAATACGCTGACCATCATCGTTAGCACCGAGCAATAACCCCTGCCGCCCATCAAACGTCTGCCAGTGCCCCTGCAGATGTTGCAGCGTTAAGGCGGTATCCGGCCAGGGCTGTGGGGCTCGGCTGCCAGCCGTTGCCACAAAACCACGGTCAACCAGCCACCAGCGGCCATCGGTACTTTGCAGAGGAGTAATCAGCGCCAGTCCAACCTGACCATTCAGTGTGCGGTTATCCAGCCAGCGGTTAAATTGCGGATAAAAAATACCCTGTAATTGCAGAGCCTGATTCATCTGCGGCAGGGTTTGTGGATTAACTTCAGTCATCCGCGGCGCCGCCTGCCATTGGCGTTTTTCCTCCGCCCGTTGCCATTGCCAGTTGGCCAGCCCCAACCCCAGAACAAACAGCAGTAACCAGCCGCTCCACCAGCCATAAACGCGTCGGCGCTGTTTGCTGTGCGCGCGTTTATCTGCTGTGCTGAGTGCTGTTGTTATCACAACCTGAGGAATCGCCATGCTTAAGCTTGCCATCCTGTTGTTATTTGCTGCCATGCTGGTCAGCCTGCTTGCCGCCGCCGGATTTCTGGTGCGTGACGGCTCACGTTCACAGCGGGTACTTACTTCTCTGACCTGGCGGGTCTGTATTGCCGTGGTGTTATTAGCCCTGCTGTTTTACGGATTTTATTCCGGGCAATTACCCGACTGAGCGTCATGTTGCTGAGGCGATGCCTCAGACAACGTAGACAAAAATAAATAATCCCAGCCACACCACATCGACAAAGTGCCAGTACCAGCTGGCCGCCTCAAAACCAAAATGCGAGCGTGGCGAAAAGTGGCCACGCCATAAACGCAGCAGAATAACCGTTAAGATGCAGGCCCCTAACGTAACGTGTGCGCCATGAAAACCGGTGAGTAAAAAGAAGGTGCCACCATACACCCCGGCCTGTAAGGTCAGACCCAGCTGGGTATAGGCTTCAACATATTCAATACCCTGCACAACCAGAAAACTGAAACCCAGAATCAGAGTAAGCAGCAGCCATAATTTGGCATTATTACGCCGGTCTTTTTTCAGGGCATGATGGGCGATGGTCAGCGTGATACTGGAGCTGACCAGCAGCAACGTATTAAGCAAGGGCAGGTGCCAGGGGTCGATAACTTCTGCCGGGCCGGTAAAGGCATCTGATGGTGTTTTTAACAGCGGCCAGCTGGCGCTGAAATCCGGCCATAAAAGTGCACTGATACCTTTTTCACCTTCGCCGTCCAGCCAGGGTAAAGCAAACACACGGATATAAAATAAGGCGCCGAAAAAGGCGGCAAAAAACATCACTTCGGAAAAAATAAACCAGGCCATTCCCATGCGGAATGAGCGATCCATTTGCGCATCGTACAGGCCACTGCGTGATTCATGAATGACATCGCGAAACCAGACAAACATCATCACCAGTACACCAGCGACTCCAGCCAGAAAAATACCGAAGCCATGGCCAAAGCTGAGACTGGATGCTGCGCCGACAACCAAAAAAGCCAGCACAACCACCATCAGAATCGGCCATTTACTGCTGGCCGGTACATAGTAGGAACCACTCATTGCAACCTCCCGGTCCTGATTTCAGGGGCCAGTTTGCGGATACAGGGTATAGGCCAGCGTCAGCCGGTGCAGATCTTCGGGTAAATCCGATCGGATCTGAAAGACCACCGGCACTTCCAGGCTTTCTCCGGCAGCCAGCTGCTGGTCGTTAAAACAAAAACACTCGAGCTTCAGAAAATAATTTGAGGCCTCCGCCGGACTAAGACTGGGCACAGCCCGCGCCCGCCCTGTCGTACTGCCCAGATTCTGCATACGGAACCACATCTGATGAATCTCTCCCGGATGTACCGCTTTATGGCTCAGCGTTGCAGAAAAATGCCAATCCATTCCCGCCGCCGTGCGGGTAATCATCTGTACCTCAATATTGCGTTGCTGGTCGATACCCGTGGATTGCAATACCCGGGCAGAATTAACGCCCTTGCCATTAAGGCCTGTCAGTTCGCAGAACACATCGTAAAGTGGCACCAGTGCGATGGTAAAAGCCACGCTGCCTGCCAGTATCAGCAACAACCACCACAGGGTACGGCGTACGCCCTGTTGCTGACGGTTTAAAGGCAGGCTGTTCATGCTTATGCCCGTCCTGGCGAATCACGTTCCGGAATAAATTCCGGTGGCGTGGAAAAGGTATGCAGCGGTGCCGGGCTGGGCACCTGCCATTCAAGCCCTTCTGCACCTTCCCAGGCTTTATCCGGTGCAGGCTTGCCACCACGCACACAACGCACCACAACCCAGATCAGCAATAACTGCGAAATACCGAACAGGAAACCACCAATGGAAGACAGCAAATTAAAATCAGCAAACTGCAGGGCGTAATCCGGAATGCGCCGCGGCATACCCGCCAGTCCGGAAAAGTGCATTGGGAAAAAGGTTAAATTCACACCAATTACCGACAGCCAGAAATGCCAGCGCCCGAGGGTTTCATCCGGGTAGAATCCGGTCCACTTCGGCAGCCAGTAATAGACACCGGCAATAATGGCGAAGACCGCGCCGGGCACCAGCACATAATGGAAATGTGCCACCACGAAATAGGTATCGTGATACTGATAATCCGCCGGCACTATCGCCAGCATCACACCGGATAAACCGCCAATCGTAAATTGCACAATAAAGGCCAGGGTAAACAGCATGGGGACTTCGAAACTGATAGAACCATGGAATAACGTGGCCACCCAGTTAAATACTTTTACCCCGGTCGGTACCGCAATCAGCATGGTCGCGTACATAAAAAACAGTTGCGCCGCCAAAGGCAGTCCCACGGTAAACATATGGTGTGCCCAGACCACGAACGACAGAATGGCAATCGATGCTGTGGCATAAACCATAGAGCGGTAACCAAATAAACGCTTACGGGCAAAGGTCGGTACGATCATAGAAGCGATGCCAAAAGCCGGAAGAATCATGATGTACACTTCCGGATGGCCAAAAAACCAGAACAGATGCTGGAACAGCACCGGATCACCGCCACCGGCAGCATTAAAGAAACTGGTGCCGAAATTAATATCCAGCAGCATCATGGTTACCACACCGGCCAGCACCGGCATCACCGCCAGTAATAAAAAGGCGGTGATCAGCCAGGTCCAGACAAAGAGTGGCATATCCATCAGTTTCATCGCCGGAGTACGCATATTCAGAATAGTGGCGATGATATTGATGGCCCCCAGAATGGAGCTGATACCGGCCAGATGAATCGAAAGAATAAAAAAGTTAGTCGATGGCGGTGCGTATGTTGTTGACAGCGGCGCATAAAAAGTCCAGCCAAAATTCGGGCCGCCACCTTCCATAAACAGGCTCGACAACAGTAACGAGAACGCCAGCGGCAGTAACCAGAAAGAGAAGTTATTCAGACGTGGCAGCGCCATATCCGGTGCGCCGATCTGCAACGGCACCATCCAGTTAGCCAGCCCGACAAAGGCCGGCATCACCGCACCAAACACCATGATCAGACCGTGCATAGTGGTCATCTGATTAAAAAATTCCGGCTGTACCAGTTGTAAACCCGGCTGAAAAAGCTCAGCACGGATAACCAGCGCCATAGTGCCGCCGATAAAAAACATGGTCAGGGAAAAAATCAGATACAGGGTGCCGATTTCTTTGTGATTGGTTGTCAGCAACCAGCGTTTAAGTCCACTGAGCTGTGGCGCATGGGCGTGCTCTGTTGCGCTGCTGTAACTGTTGCTCGTCATGACTCACCTCATCAGTGTTCCATCTTTTTTATACCGCGTATCGGCCTGCGTGTTATCTGCGGATTATTCCGTTGGTTTAAGCTTCTGTGTTATCTCGGCGGGTTGCACAACATCACCGGTGTTATTGCCAAAGGCGTTGCGTTCATAGGTAATTACGGCAGCAAGATCGGCGGCCGATAACGTACTGCCGAAAGCCGCCATTGCAGTACCCGACTTGCCGTAAAGTACCCGTTCGATATGCGTGTCGCGGCCTTCCGCGGTTATCGCAACCTGACTGCCGGCCAGTGCCGGAAATGCCGGAGGAATACCTTGCCCGTTAACCATGTGACAGGCAGCACAATAAGTGTTGTAAACCGTTTCGCCCTGAGCCATCAGTTCAGGTAACGTCCAGTCCCGTTCATTACCGGCGGCTTTTTCTGCAGCCTGCTGTTTTTGTTCACTCAGCCAGAGCCGGTAGTCTTCTTTGCTTACAGCTTTAACCGTAACGGGCATAAAGCCGTGCAGACGACCACAGAGTTCGGTGCACTGCCCACGGTAAATTCCGGGTTCGTCTATTCTGGTCCAGTTTTCATTCACGAAACCGGGAATTGCATCTTTTTTAACGGCCAGTTGTGGCACCCACCAGGAGTGAATTACATCGTTTGAGGTCAGCAGAAGACGGATTTTGGTATCGACCGGTAACACCAGTGGCTGATCAACTTCCAGCAGGTAGTTCTCGCCTTTCTGCTCACGGCCATCGATCTGCTCAGGCGGAGTCGCTAAGTTGGAAAAGAAGCTGATGTCTTCGCCTAAATATTCATAATGCCAGCGCCACTGATGACCGGTGATCATCACGTCCATTTCTGCTTCGCTGGTATCGTAAATTTTCCGCAGCGTGGCCGTTGCCGGAATCGCCATCACCACCAGAATAACCAGCGGAATCGCCGTCCAGAGGATTTCTACCAGAGTATTTTCGTGGAAGTGAGCAGCCTTTGCGCCTTTGCTTTTACGGTAGCGGATCAGTGACCAGAACATCACGCCGAACACAACAACGGCAATTACCACACAGATCCAGAAAATGATCATATGCAGCGAATACACTTCGCGGCTCATATGGGTAACGCCAACGGGAAGATTAAGATTGCTGTCGCCGTAAAGATTTTTGGCCAGCAACGGATGACTGAAAAAGACGACAGGTATCCATAACACGGCATGCCAAATCCGGTTGAGCCAGACTCCCGTCATAACCACCTCCGCCACAACATCCATTTATGCAGGGCCGGTCACACGTTGCTGCTGTTATTGATTTCTGGTGCAGCAAGGCGCGACCAGTCCCTCGTTGTTTTTTATACAGTAAAGACGTTAAGCCGAAATAAGCTCAATAAGACAAAATACGCTGCAGGCTGATATTCCGTCCGGGTTAATAACCATTGGCGCTAAATAAGGCTTGGTTATCTGGATTCATTCTATGACGTTTCCGGCCAACTTATTCGGCCGGAGAAAAACCTGAGTAAAATCATCGGATTAATATACAGACTGGATAGTAAAGAAAGTAAAGATCAGGAATAAAACTGAAGGCAGCGAAAGAATCAGAAGAGATATAAGAGAATTTATCAATCCAAAAAATTATATAGAATCCTGTCATAACCGACATGCAGAGCGCCTGAATTTATGACAAGTCTATTAAGAACGACATTCAGGAGACAGGTATCCGGCCACTCAACGGCCGGATATTTTACAGCGGCAGAAGGTTATTTCTGCGTTTCAGTAGCCTGAACGGCCGAAAAGTTGGCGTTAATGCGCTGCAGCAGATAGTCACGGGCGGAAATCGCTTCGTACTTTTTCTCCGGCCCCTGGATCATCACATCCTTATTGGCCTGACAGAAAAACGCCATGCTGTAACGCGGCCCACGGGCTTCATCGGGTTTCGGCATACGCACCCGGTGCAGGGTTGATTTCAGCTTGTCATCACTCCAGCGCATCAGCATATCGCCGATATTGCAGGTAATGATGTCATCCTGTGGAACCACGCTGGTCCATTCCTGATTCTGCAGCGCTTCTTTGCCCGGACAAACCTGCAGGCCGCCCTGCCCGGTTTTCTGAAAGACCATGGTCAGGCAGTCAAAATCGGTATGGGCACGGGCACGCCAGATACCCGCCTCGGCAACTGCCCCCTCAGCCAGCGGTAAATAATGCAGCAGCCGCAACGTGCTCTGATATTCGGCCGAGTCGCGTCGGTGGGCCTGAGTAAAAAAGCCCTGAGCAAATCCCAGCTTCTCGGCAAAGCAGGATAAAACCTGCATGCCCAGCTGCCAGGCGCGCTGTTCAAAATCAAGAATCACCCGCTGAAATTCAGGTACCAGCGTCTGATCCGGCCACAGATTATCCATATGTGGCAGCGTTACCTGATACGACTCCTTCTGATCGGCGGTGCCGGGCGACGGGCGAACCTGCGCCATAAATTCCCAGCCGGCATTCAGGCCTTCTTTTAACGGAAAGCGGGCTTTGTCTTCTGCACTTAACGCAAAAAACTGCTCCGACAGCGCAAAAGCCTCGCGCACTTTTTCAACATCGATACCGTGATTAATCAGCTGAAAAAAACCGGTATCCGTTGCTGCCAGCCACAGCTGTTCACGAATTTCAGCACGGCGGATTTCAAAATCAGTTAAATCAATGAGCGGAATGGTGCGTTCATTATTCTCCAGCCCCATACCACCGATGGTACGTTCAAAATTCAGTTCCTGAAGACCATAACGGCTGTCAGTTGTCGTGATTGTATTGCTGGTTGAATTATTGATTACGTTATTCATATCTGATTCTCCAGAGTCAGTTAACTGCAGCAGACGGCGGAATATTCCGCTGTCTGCGCAGAGACCATGGAGCAATGCCGGGACAGCATGAGCAAAGAGCTTACTGTCCTGCTGCTTATACTCCAGATTAAAATTGTTTATTCAGCGCTGCTGAGGCTGGTTTCCGGTATAAAGTCCCGCTTAATTGCCTGCTCAGGATCAAAGCTGTTGATATCCAGCCCCTGTGCTTTGGCCGTCCAGCTCCAGGTTGTTGCCAGCCGTTCGGTATCAAACTGCCCGAGCCCCGCCTTCTTACTGGCATCGTTATAAACCAGGCCATTGATTGAGCGAATGGTTGCTTCCGCCACCACCGCATCCACTTCTGGCACTGCAGCCTTAACCGCAGCCGCACTTTCTGCCGGATGTTTAAAGGTAAAATCAATGGCCTTGGCATAGGCTTTTATAAAGCGCTTAGCAACATCCGGACGCTCCTGTAAAAAGCGCTCTGAGGCAATCAGGGCGGTGGAATAAAATTCCAGCCCGGCATCGTACCAGGGCAGTACATTCAGGGTTTTTCCGGCCTCTTTTGCCTGAGCTTTATAGACTTCGGCATCGGTAATCCAGGAAATCACCACATCGGTGTTTCCGGTCAGCAGCATCGGATTCAGCGCTCCCGGATCGGCTTTCAGTAACTTGATGGAAGTTTCATCCACCTTATTAACATCCAGCAGCAGCGGCAGAAACACATTGGATGAGGTAAAAGGCGAAGTGGCTATTTTTTTACCGGCAACATCGGCGACGCTGTTAATACCGGAATCGCTGCGCACATAAAACGCATGTGGTGCTTCGGAAAATATCCGCCGCTTTTGCCTGCAATAAAGCCACCAGATCCGACAACCCAATATCCGCATTGCCGGTTGCCAGCTTGGTAATAGCATCGTGGGAGCCACGCCCCTGAGCCACCTTAACGTCCAGTCCCTGCTCCGCAAAGAAGCCCTGCTGCAAACCAACATAGACCGGCGCTTTATCGCCACCCGGCAACCAATCCAGCTGAAAGCTGACCTTATCTGCCGCCAGCGTTGTCATGCTGGTTAACGATAAAGCCAGTCCCAGCAGCGGCAACAGGCGCTGCCGTACAGTCGGGGATTTAATAGGATTATTCACTGTTTTTTTCATCGTTCACTCCTGAGTATGAGAGCAAACAGCCACTGCTGTTTGCCGGACCGATCAGGCAGTTATCGATGGAGAATAGGCAACGCCGGGGGCGGGCAGAAAAGAAAAGGCGTGATCATGCTGAGTATCTGCGTAATCGTTATTGGCTGAGTACAATTATCCGACTTAACCTGCAGACTTTTTTTATTACTACTGTCGTCATCACCACTGTCTTCACTGCGCCGGCAGCCCTGCGTCCGTCTCCGGCCACAGATAACTATCCGCCGTACAGTGAGCAATGACCCGTGGATTGACGTTGTTTTCAATCCCTGACTGCTTCTACTCAAAACATGTACATAAAATATTTAGCAACCGCTGTGCCAACCGTCCTTATCGTGTGAATACTGAGGTTAAGCGCAAAGACCGCGCCGGATTTGCACCAAAGACAGGCAACAAAAAGACGGATGCTTTATTTATGCGCACGAAAACGGAACATTCTGATATAAAAAAATGAGCAGAAAAATCTCATAAAAAAAGTTGGAAAAGAACAGGGGATTACGATAATTTTAATCGGGTAATAAAACCATTCTGTTAAAAATTTAAAAAACGTTGCCGTAAAAGTTTCAAGAGTATAAGCGGTCAGGACAGGCATCAGCCTCCGGGACATTGCTCTTTGCAGTTTAAAGGAGCCCGAATGAATACCCTGATCCGTAATGCCCGCGCTATTTTCTTTGCGCCCGACTCATCCTCCCTGAATACAGCTCATACCGCTGCTGGCAATAAAAGCCAGCAGGCAGCAGGCGATATCCGTATCCGCGATGGCCTTATCTGTGAAATCGGCACACAGCTGCTGCCCGCAGATGACGAACAGATTATTGATGCCACCGGCTGTGTGGTCTGGCCGGGGCTGGTGAATACCCACCATCATCTGGCGCAGTCGGTTTTAAAAGGCGTGCCCGAAGGTTTAAATCAGGCGTTAGGCGATTGGCTGGGGTCAGTGCCCTATCGTTTCTGGCCGAAAATTTCACCGCAATTAATGTATCACGCCGCGCGTCTCGGTCTTTATGAGTTGCTGCGTTCTGGCGCAACCACTTGTGCCGATCACCATTATCTGTACCATGCCGGCTCCAGCCCGGAAGTGGAAGACGCGGTATGGGCCGCAGCCGACGAGCTGGGAATCCGTTTGGTGCTGTGCCGTGGCAGCGCCACCGTACAGGGCAGTCATAAAGGCATGCTTAAACACGGTATTCAGCCGGAAAATGTTGAGCTGCTAATGCAGCGGATGGAGCGCAGCTACCGGCAATATCATCAGGCCGGCGATAACGCCATGCGCCGCTTAGTCGTCGCGCCCACCAGCCTGGTACATTCCGCCACAGCCGATGATTTACGCACGCTGGCGGCCTGGGCACGGGAGCGGCAATTAAAACTGCACTCGCATTTACTCGAGGTCAGTTTTGACGATATTCAGGCACAGGAAAAATATGGCCAGCGCGCCATCGATTACGCCGCCAGCTGCGACTGGTTAGGGAACGATGTGTGGTTCGCGCACCTGGTCAAAAGCGACGAATACACCATTCAGCAACTGGCTGCCAGCGGTACCGGCATTGCCCATTGCCCGACCTCCAACTGTCGTCTCGGCAGCGGTATTGCTCCGGCGCTGGCAATGGAGAATGCAGGAATGAACATCACCCTCGGCGTGGACGGCTCAGCATCGGCCGAATCCGGCTCTATGATTCAGGAGCTGAATCTCGCCTGGCTTTTACACCGCGCCGTTAACGGTGCCGACGCGACTCATACCGAACAGATAATCCGCTGGGGCAGTCATAACGGTGCGCAATTATTAGGGCTGAATAACTGTGGCGATATTGCTGTCGGCAAAGCCGCCGATCTGGTGCTGTACGATATCGGCTCACCGCGTTTTGCCGGGGTACACAGCGAAGTGATTGCACCACTGCTATGTGCCGAACCAGTGAGCGTAAAGTATTCGCTGATTAATGGCCGTGTAGTGGTCGATAACGGTCAGGTCTGCGGCCTTGATGAGGCCGAACTGGTCGCCGAAGTCCGCGCCGGTGTGGCCGATTTACTGCGCAGTGCGGGTTAACCGTTCTTGACTGCCAGGCTGCTCTTCAGGTTCCGCAGGGCAGCCTTTTAATAGGTGATTACTGACTTGTGAAAACTATCCGCACACCCTACCCTGCATTCATCTGATGCTTAACGCGGGAATAACAACATGAGCGAGTGGGATGCATATGCAGATCAATGGGATGGCGATGAGCGTGTTATCCATTATTCGCAGCAGGCTTATCAGTCTCTTACTCAGGCAATAAACTGCGACGGCCTGACCATACTGGACTTCGGTTGTGGCACCGGCCGCTTAACCGAACTCCTGCATCCTCAGGCCAAACGTATTGTCGCCGTTGATTCTTCCGCAAAAATGATCGGCGTTCTCGCCGCTAAAAACCTGCCCAAAACAGAACCTCTGGCCATCGACCTGAACAGCAGCAACAGCCAGCCGATGCGCAACACGTTCGATCTGATTGTTGCATCCTCTGTTTGTGCTTTTCTGCCGGATTATCAGGCCAGCCTTGCACTGTTCAGGCAGCTGCTGAAACCACAGGGATACTTTGTGCAATGGGACTGGCTGAAAGAAGCCGGAGAATCGACACCGGGGTTTACTGCGGAAGAAATACAGGCCGCATTCGATCAATGTTTATTCGAAACCATCAATCTGCAGCAGGCATTCACCATGCAGCAAGGCGAGGATGAAGTGCCGGTTATTATGGCTATTGCACAAAAGCGCGACTAGGCAAGATGCGCGCGAATAAACTCCAGTTCCGGGCTTAAACGCACAATGGTATTAAATTGTGCACTGGTAATACTATCCATCGCGCCGCAATCGCAGGCCCAGAACCAGGCCTGCTGGTAAACCTCATCTTCCAGCAATGGCAGCAAGCCACGCTCGGCACGGGCCTGATCCAGCGGGTAAGGTCCACTGAACTGAAAACGGTAGGCCGCACGGGCAAAGGCCAGCGGCATATAATCGGCCCAGCATTCTGCGCTCTGTGAATTTAAGCCGGTTTTTGCCAGTAATTGCAGGCAGTGATCACGATCATTTGCTTCGGCAAGAATCGCGGCCAGCTCAATCAGGGTTGGATGAGGTAAGTCAGTCATCACGTTCTCCGTTTACTGCTGTTTATTCGGACTCTCTTATGCTCTTTTACGGCTTTTTATTTTGCCGCGCTGAGCTCACCACAGAGTGGCACTTCCATTAAACGCCGGGCTTCGCTGATCACATGGCTGCGTTCTCCGGGAGCGCTTAATAATACGTGCAGCTTGGTCAGCGTTGCTTCCAGTGTCATATCAGCGGCCGATACAAAACCGGCTTCGCGCAGGGCATGCCCCCCGGCATAGCTGTCCATATCCACCCGCCCGCTTAAACACTGACTGTGATTAACCAGCACCACGCCACGCTCGCGGGTCTGTTTAAACGCTGCCATTAAGGCTGGATTTTGCGGTGCATTACCGCTGCCAAAGGTCTGCAGAATAACGCCATCCAGTGGTTGTTCCAGCAGGCGTTGCAACAGCGAAAAATCGATCCCCGGATACAGGGTTACCACCGCCACCGCCGCACTTTTCAGGGCGTTAAATTGTGGCAGTTTATTATGCAGCGGACGCAATTCCGGCAGGCCGGCTTCGATACTGATTCCGGCATGCAGCAACGCATTGCAGTTGGGTGAATCAAAGGCATCAAAGCCCAGGCTGTTTATTTTGGTCGCCCGGTTACCACGCAATAATCGGTGATGAAAAAACAGGCCCACTTCGGCACGTGGATAATGCGCGGCAATATAGAGCGCGTTGAGTAAATTATCGTGGCCGTCGGAGCGTGGCTCGCACAGCGGAATCTGTGAACCGGTCACAATCACCGGCTTGCCCAGATCGGGCAACATAAAGGACAGGGCTGAGGCGGTATAGGCCATGGTGTCAGTGCCGTGCAGCACAACAAAGCCATCGAAACGGTCGTAATGGGCAAGAATATCGGCAGCAATCTGCATCCATTGCGCCGGTGTCATATCCGATGAGTCGAGCAGCGGCTGGTATTCATGCAGCTCAAATTCCGGCATTTCGTCACGGCTGAATTCTGCCAGACTGCGGATTTTATCTTCCAGAAAGCCGGCCAGCGGCTGAAAACCACGCTCAGTACGGGCCATGCCAATAGTGCCGCCGGTGTAGGCGATGTAAATGCGTTTGCGTGCTGACGTCATACAGAACTTTTATCCGCGCTGATATGCCTGCATGATGGCACAAACATAATGAATTGAGGAATGACCATGACGTTATTACTGGCCGGACTACTGCTGTTTATCGGCGGACACTGTACCAACCTGATCGCGCCGCAATGGCGTAACGCCATGGTCAGCCGTCTGGGGCTGCTGCCGTGGAAGGGGCTGTATTCTGTGGTCGCCATCGGCGGCTTTATTTTGCTGGTGATTGGTTACGGCGAAGCCCGTATGAACCCGACCTGGCTGTGGACACCACCGCTATGGACACGCCATCTGGCGACACTGATCACCCTGCCCGCCTTTATTCTGCTGTTTGCCAGCCAGATTCCCGGCAACCGTTTGCAGGTTAAGCTCGGCCATCCGATGTATCTGGGCATCAAGCTCTGGGCCTTTGCCCATTTAATCGCCAATGGCGGTCTGCACGATCTGGTGTTGTTCGGTGCTTTCTTAATCTGGGCTATTGCCGGATTTGCGGTATCCCGTCGCCGTGACCGTATCGCCGGGGTGAAGAAAGAGTATAAAGGGGCGGTACGCGACGTACTGACGCTGGTTGTGGGTATCGGCGCCTGGGTTGCCTTTGCCCTGTGGCTGCATGGCATGCTGATTGGCGTGAAGCCGTTCGGTTAAATAATCTTTCTCCGCTTTACTGCGCATCACCTGACAGCGGTTATTGATTCTGAACAGCAGTCAGGTGCTGCATCCCCCAGCCGCGTAATGCCTGTATTACCGGCTCCAGAGTCCGGCCGTACTCTGTCAGGCTGTACTCCACCCGTGGCGGCACTTCGGCGTAAACCGTGCGCGAAATCAGCTGGCAAGCTTCCAGTTCCCGTAACTGCCGGGTCAGCATTCGTTGGGTAATGTCCGGCATAATCCGGCGTAATTCATTGAAACGATGTGTTCCATCCAGCAGGTGATAAAGAATTACGCCTTTCCATTTGCCACCAATCAGCTCAAGAGTCGCTTCTACCGGGCAACCGAGGTTGCAATCATAGTCTGAGTGGTTCATTTCATATCGTCCAAGGGTATACAAAAGGGTACTGAGTATCAGAAATGTGCATTCTTATGCGCACGATTTTCATCGTCTAAGATCGCCGGACATTCACAAAGAGACACATAATGAAAACCTTAATGATCCTGGCACATTCCAATATTCAGAACTCGCTTGCCAATAAAATAATTGCTGACCAGATCGGCCAGCTGGCGGATACCGAAGTGCGTAATCTCGGCCAGCTTTATCCGGATTTTCAGATCGATATTGCTGCAGAACAACAGGCATTACTGCAGGCCGATCTGATTATCTTCCAGTATCCGTTTCATTGGTACAGCGTACCGGGAATTTTAAAGGAATGGATGGACCGTGTATTTCTTTTTGGCTTTGCCTATGGCCCGGACAGTCAGTTGCGTGGCAAAAACTTACTGGTATCAACCACCATTGGCGGTCCACTGAACAGCTATGCAGCCGATGGCCATAACCACTTCACCACTCAGGAGCTGCTGCGTCCGCTGGAACAAAGCGCGAACTTTACCGGCATGGTCTTCCTGCCGCCGCTGATTTCCCACGATATGGTGTATAAAACCGGTGGCGATAACAGCCGTGAAGATATTACACAGAGAGCCCATGAACATGCAGAGCAGTTGTGCAGACTGATTAAACAAAAGTCAGCCAGCTTTATGCAACAGGGCGCGCCTTCTGCGGCCTGAAGCGCTGGCAAGACGGTCGCTGCCGGAATATCCTAGGGCCTGTCGACACTAAGTGAATCGGGCCTGCTGAGAGCCAGTTTTTCTCAGAACAAGGAGAGAGGATTGATATTAGCGGGCTAAATGAATGACGAGCGACGAAGTTAATGGGGAAAACTGGCCTCAGCCCGAAGGGTTATGGCTAAAAATCCCTCATCCTGCGTTGCTGTTCGCTCGCTTAACCCGTTAGGCCACACTCTCAGCGCCTTGTCTGAGGAATTTTTATCCGATAACAGGCCTGTTTAATTAGTGTCAACAGGCCCTAGGCCCTGACAGGAGGCCATATGAGCACAGCCGTTTACTGCATTCCCGTACGGACAATGTTCCGCCATATCCGTACCTGCCGCCGTCACAACAAAGACTGGCAACTGAGTCTGGAGCGTCATTATTTATTGCTGCGCGCTCATACAGACAGCAACGGCCAGGCCTGTGCCTACCGTTCCCGGCTGCCTTATTTATTGTGACGACAACCCATTGTTAACAGCAAAACAACCGCCGCTGACCGGCAGAGGTATTAATGAATATTCTGATCCTGACCACCAACCCCAAACTGTACGCCGCCAAAGGCGAATTAAATGCCACCCTTGCAGCATTAACCGAGGGCTTCGCACGGCGTCAGGGACATTCCGTTCAGGTGCGTAATCTGGCAGCGATTAAAGCTGTTGGCGGCTGGAACATCGAAGAAGAAATAGAGCATCTGCACTGGGCCGATGCCATCGTTTACCATTTTCCGATCTGGTGGTTTGGTGCGCCGGCGCTGTTAAAAGAATACTTTGATGAAGTATTGCAGCACCGCAAAACCTTTTTAATTACCGATATTTATGGCGAAGGCGGACAGCTGGGCGGCAAGGCTTTTATGCTGGTTGTTACTTCCAATATGAAAGCCAGCGATCTGGGCGCCTGTCCGGTGCTGGAAAATTATCAGCATATTGATGACGTTCTGGTACAGCCCATTCTCACCAACCGTTACCTGGGTCTGCGGGAGCAATGGCCAACCTTTCACGCTGACAATGTAATTGCCGGCGATACCAGCCATCTGGAACAGAATTTTATTGCCCATCTGCAGCAGGTTATTCCGGCCGCAACACAGGCAATAAAATGATTACAACGGCCCGCTGATATGGTTGGTCTGCGGGCTGTCGTTTTCTTTAATACGTGACACCATCAGCTGATCGACGCGCAGGTTGTCGATATCCATCGCCTCAAATTTAAAACCGGCAAAGGTAATAAAGTCGGTCCGTTTCGGAATACGTTTCAGGCGGTAAATTAAAAATCCGGCGACGGTTTCATACTGGCTGTTATCCGGAAAATCATCGATATCCAGCTCCAGCACCCGTGCCAGATCGACCACCGGGGTGCTGCCATCCACCAGCCAGGAGCTGGCGTCACGGCGCACAATCTGTTCGTCACCACTGGACGCGACCAGATCGCCCATAAAGCTGTTCATTAAATCTTTTACCGTCAGAATACCCACTACCAACGCATATTCATTCAGTACCACAGCAAACGGCTGTGCAGTGGTTTTAAAGGCGTTAAGTCCTTCGGCCAGGGTCAGGGTGTCGGGTAAATACAGCAGCTCGCGCTCGATCATATCGTCGCCAATCTGCGCCTGTTCCCCTTTTAATACCTTGCGCAGAATTTCTTTCGACTCGACCGCACCCACCAGTTTATCCAGCGAGCCATCACAGATTAAAAACCAGTTGTGCGGATGCTCGATAATTTTGGCGCTGATCTCTGCACTGCTGTCGTTAATATCGAAATAGACAATCTGCTCACGCATGGTCATCGCCGTTGGCAGCGTGCGCCCTTCCAGCTCAAACACATTACCAATCAGATGGTATTCCTGCTGCTGCAGACTGCCGTGCTCGGCACCGGCATCCATCATGGCAACAATATCGTCGGTGGTGACCGTATCTTCCCGCTGCATCGGCAAGCCAAACAGGCGCAGCAACAGGTTGGTCAGGCTGTTAAATAACATCACCAGAGGCTTAAGTAACTGCGTGACCCAGCGCATCGGCGTGACGACTTTCATCGCCATGGTTTCCGGAATAATCATGCCCAGACGCTTCGGCAGCAGATCGGCAAACAGAATAAACAGCGAGGTAACCGTGGTAAAAGACAGCACAAAGCTGATCTGTTCCAACATCGGGCCCTGATAAAACAGCTGCAGCAGATTCTGAAAATACGGCGTCAGGGTCTGTTCACCGACAATACCGCCCATGATGGCAATCGCATTCAGGGCGATCTGTATCATGGCAAAAAAAGCACCGGGCTCTTCCTGCAAACGCAGCACCGCCTCAGCCTGCTCGTTACCTTCATCAGCCAGTACCCGTAATTTGATTTTACGTGCCGCAGCGATGGATATTTCCGACACCGCAAACAGCCCGCTGAGTACAATCAGCAGCGCTATCAGTAATAATTCGTTAATCATCAGAGCACCTCACCGGCGCAAAAAAAAGAAGAAAAAAATACGGCGCTGATTATCAGCCGCCCGTCCAGCAACAGCAACAGCAACAGCAACAGCAACGATAAAACAACGGCCATAACCCGGCGTTGTTAAAATCCACGCCCCGGTGGCTGGTAACCGGAAAACTGCCGGGCAATCTGAGCGGCATAGCTGTCGGTCATGCCGGAGATAAAATCCAGCGCGCGCATGTAGGCTTCGTACAGGCTCCAATCGGCCTGTGGCGCCGAACGGCCCATTAATTCCAGCACGCGCTGATTACGGAAGGTCGCCTGACCATCCAGTACGCGTTCACGCACGGCACTTAAAAAAGCCTCAAGCAATACACCCAGGGTTGAATAAGAGCCGATTTCCACCGCCAGTTTACGGCTGTCTTTAAAAATCCGCTCCCGTGCCATATTTTTAGCGCCCTGCACAACGGCCTTAACCACCGGCGGGCAGTAATCAATCAGATCGCCCTGCAGCGTACCGCACAGTAACGCCTGTTCGTTACGGATAAAGGCCTGGCTGGCAGCCGTAACCAAAACTTCCATCGCCATACCGCGCAACACCTGTAAACGCCGGCGCAGGTTATCGGCCTGCTCCAGTTCGGCCTGAGCCAGGTCCCAGTGATCGGCCAGTAACGGCTTAAGCAGTGCTTCCACTTCATCGTAGCGCAGCAGATCCATTTCGATACCGTCTTCCAGATCGATCAGGCCGTAACAGATATCGTCCGCCGCTTCGAGCAGATACACCAGCGGATGGCGCGCCCAGTAGTCCGGTTTTAATTCCAGTAAACCAAGACGCCCGGCAATCTCACGCAGCAGCGGTAATTCGGTCTGATAACAGCCGAACTTTTTCGCCTCGCCGCGCTGCACATAATCCACCGTCCAGGGGTATTTAAGAAAAGCCCCCAGCGTGCCATAGGTTAAACGCATACCGCCCTGAAAACGGTGCGACTCTACCTGGGTCACAATGCGGAAACCCTGCGCATTACCTTCAAAGGTCTGCAGGTCTGCACGTTGCAGTGGTGTCAGTTCCTGCAGGAAATGTGCATTTTCCTCCGCGCGGAACCAGTGACGGATAGCATCTTCGCCGGTGTGGCCATAGGGCGGATTACCAATATCGTGGGCCAGACAGGCGGCCTGCACCAGTGCGCCAACATCGCTGGCATCTATACCGGCCGGTAAACGCTCACCCAGCGCCTGACCAACCCGGGTACCCAGCGAGCGGCCAACACAGCCAACTTCCAGACTGTGGGTCAGACGACTGTGTACGTGGTCATTTTCCGATAACGGATGCACCTGGGTTTTGCGGTCAAGGCGACGGAACGCCGAAGAAAAAATAATACGGTCATAATCTTTATGAAACGGCGTACGCCCGGGTTCCAGCGCAAAACCCAGCGAACCCTGACGCTCACCGGAACGGGCGGCCGATAATAATTGCTGCCAGTTCATGCTGGGTACTGCCTGATCGTTACTGCCGTTCATGCTGTTCTTCCTGTTTGTTGCTTTTTGTTGCTGTATCAGACTGAAAGTCTGCCCCAGTATAGCGGCGAGAGCCTGAGGCGCCCATCGCTATACGCCTGAAGAGGTATCCGAATGGCGGAATTCCCCCTTGTGGGCAGGCCTGACCGGCCTACAATCGGCCGACAATAATAATTTCTGCCTGCAGGCATTTTCACCATGATCCAAAGCTACCTACAGTGGGTTATCAGCCACCCGCGCCGCGTTGTGTTTTTTACCCTGTTAATCGTTGGCCTGCTTGCCAGCGGCGTACTGAAGCTGAGCTTTACCAGCGATTTCCGCACCTATTTTGGCCCGGAAAATCCGCAGTTAAAGGCCTTTGAAGCCATGGAACGCACTTATTCGAACCAGGATAATATTTATTTTCTGGTGCAAAACCCCAACGGCAGCCTGTTTACCCCACAGGGGCTGACCCTGATAGAACAACTGACAGAACGCGGCTGGCAGCTGCCCTATTCGCAGCGGGTCGACTCGCTGCAGAATTATCAGCACACTCAGGTTGATGGCGATGATCTGCTGATCAACGATTTTTACCGCACAGAAGAATTAACGGAAGATTTATCCGGCCTGCAACAACTGGCTATTTCATTACCCGAGCTGCTGCATAAATTAATCTCTGCCGATGGCGGCACCTCCGGCGTTAATGTGCGCTTTTTATTACCGGAAGGAAAAAGCGCCGAAAAATCACCGGAGGTGGTATACGCCGCCCGCGCCCTGGCCGATGAATTCCGCGCCCGCTACCCGGATTTCAGGATTATGCTCAGCGGTTCGCTGGTTTCCAATGTCACCATGGGCGAAGCCATTCATCAGGATATTCAGTCATTATTGCTGGTGTCTTATCTGGTAATGATCAGCATTATGCTGCTGACCCTGCGTACGCTGTCCGGCACCCTGCTGATTCTCGGCATTATCAGTTTCTCGGTGGTGTCCACCATGGGCCTGTTCGGCTGGCTGGGTTATACCCTGACACCGCCCACCGGTTTTGTACCCACCGCCATCATGACCATTGCCGTCGCCGATACCGTGCATATTCTGGTGTCGTATTATTTTGCCCTGCGCCACGGCCAGCCACGGCAGCAGGCACTGCTTAACAGCATGAGGCTGAATTTCTCCCCGGTTTTAATCACCAGTATTACCACCATGGTCGGTGTACTCTGCCTGAATACCAGCGACTCTCCGCCTTACCGTGACATGGGTAATATGATTGCCGCCGGGGTATTTTTTGCCTGGGCCTTTACCCTCACCTTTCTGCCCGCCATGCTGGCGTTACTGCCGGTTCCGGAAAAATTACGCGCCGAAAATAACCACCAGTGGATTGACCGTCTGGCCGATCTGATTGTGCGTCATCATAAAGGTCTGCTGCTCAGCATGCTGCTGATTGTCGCCGCCTGTGCCAGCCAGATCAGCCGCAACGAAATTACCGAACGCTGGCACGAATTTTTTGACGAAAGTTTTGAAGTGCGCCAGACCAACGACATGATCGACCGGGAACTGGGTGGCCTGCATCTTCTGTTTATGATTGCCGACAGCCAGCAGGCGGAAGGCATTAATAATGTTGAATATCTGCAGCAGCTGGAAGCCTTCAGCCAATGGCTGCGCGCTCAGCCCGAGGTCGTGCACGTCAGCAGCCTGACCGACATCATTAAACGCCTGAATCAGAATTTAAACGGCGGCGATCCGGCCTTTTACCGCGTGCCCGACTCCGCCGAAGCGGCAGCACAGTATTTATTGCTGTACGAACTGTCGTTACCGCTGGGGCTGGGTCTGGACGATACGGTCAATAACGATCGCTCATCTTCACGTCTGCAGGTGCGTTTATACCGCTCCGATTCGGTCAATATTATCCGCGTCGAACAGGCCGCCATTGCCTGGGCACAGCAACATGCACCGCTGTTGCATCTGAGCGAAGCCACCGGCCTGGATGTGGTGTTCGCCAACCTTACCTTCCGCAATATTCATGGCATGTTGCAGGGCACCGGTATTGCGCTGGTATTAATTTCGCTGCTGCTGATTGCCGCCCTGCGGTCGTGGAAAATGGGCTTAATCAGCATGATTCCGAATATTTTGCCGGCGGCGATGGCCTACGGTTTATGGGGCATGATCAGCGGTCTGGTCGATACCGCTACCTCGGTGGTGGTGTGTCTCAGCCTTGGCATTGTGGTGGATGACACCGTGCATTTTCTCAGTAAATACCAGCACGCACGCAAGGTGCTGACGATGCAGGCGGCCGATGCCATACGCTATGCGTTTCACACCGTCGGCGTGGCGCTGCTGATTACTTCAGCCATTCTGGTCGGCGGTTTTGCCGTGCTGGAATTTTCGCACTTTAATCCGAGCACCAACATGGGCAACCTGCTGGCGCTGTCGATTGCCGTGGCACTGCTGATTGATTTTCTGCTGCTGCCGCCGCTGTTATTACTGCTCGACCGTGGTGATGCCGGGCGCAACAGAAGCGGCCGCGGCGGCGTCAGCACTATGGCTGAGCAAACCACTCCCGGCGATACCATCAAACACGAACTGGACCGCCAGAGCACATAATAAAACGCCCATCACGCGGGTAATGACCTGCATGCCGGTTACGCCCAGCAGCTGAGTTAACCGGCTGGCCGCCAGCAGGCACAACAGCGAGATCAGCATAACGGTTAACAACGCGGCCAGTACCGATAACTGCGCCGTCAGGTCATCGCTGGCCTGCGCCATCAGCAGCATCACCGCGCCCATGGTGCCGGGCCCGGCAATTAACGGCAGCGCCAGCGGAAACACCGCCACATCACCGCGCCGGCGGGCTTCGGCTTCTTCCAGCGGCGTGGTGCTGATGGCGCCGGAATTACGCGCAAACACCATATCCAGACCAATCAACAGCAGCATAATGCCACCGGCGGTGCGCAGTGCCGCCAGCGAAATACCCAGCGTATGCAGCACCAGATCGCCGACCAGCGCAAACAGCAGCAGTACGCCACTGGCAATCAGCACACCGCGCCAGGCCATACGCCGTTTCTCCTGCTGGCTGGCATGCAGAGTGATGGCCGCATAAATCGCCGCCACATCCACCGGGCCGACGGTGGCAAACAAGGTTGCCAGTGCCAGCAAAAAACTGTCGTCCATCCCTCTCTCTCCGCTTGGTTTAATCGTCAGCTCTGTGGCCGCTATCGGGCGGATAAAATACGCCACTCTGAGTTTTTAGCACAAACGTACTAGCGTAGTTCAGGCCAACCCGCCGAAGCCTCCATCATAGGCTTGTCGCCCCATACAGCAAGGCATAGCGTGATACAGCCGCTGACCGCTTCTGCCGGCCAGCGGCGCATTCTTACCAACAATAATAATCAGGGGCCTAGCCACCATGACAATCAAATACCCAACCCGCGGAGGGCTGGCATTGCTGGCCGTACCGCTGCTGCTCAGCGGCTGCATTACCGAACTGCCCGGTGAATTTCCCGACCAGGAAACGCTCTGTACCTTTGACGCCAGCCGCGAAGCACAGCGTGCGGCCTCGGCGGCCAGCTTTCCGCAACCGCAGATTCAGCAATTACTGGTCAATGGCGAACTGCGCTGGAGTGCCGGTTCTGCCAATACTGCACAACTGAATGCCGGTGACGAAGTTACCTTAAAAGGCAGCGGCTTTGGTGGCGGAACCGACATCGACTTCTCAAAAATAATGCTCGGCAATACCCGTATTCTGGAAACCGACCTGCGCATGTTCACCCAGTACCTGGCCATTAACGATCAGGTAAATTTTGAAAGCGACGAGCAGTTCGACAGCTGGGATAAAAATATTCTCAGCTGGAACGACAGCGAAATCCGCTTCCGCGTACCCGACCACGCCAGTAGCGGGCCGTTAATTGTGCAGGTACAAAAGCGCACCGGGTTTAATGAATCATTAAAACATCCGGGCCAGGCGCATAACGTGATTGATGCACAAACCTCACGCATTATTTCCGAGACCTTTGAGCACGACTGCGATGTGGTCTCGACCCTGAGCGATGCAAAATCCACCACGCCGATAGCTGTCAGCGTGAATAACCCCGGCTTTGAGCAACTGGTGGAAAAAGGCCGTCAGGCTTTCTGGTCTTACGATTACAACATCGGTGTAGCGCACAGCGTGCGCAAACTCGACTGGAATGCGATTTTTAATTACAAAGCCAACGACCCGATTGCCGGCGGTAAAGCCGACCCGGCGAAACTCTTTGGTGCAGTAAAAACCGTACGCGGTGAAGTACCGGACGAAGCCATCGACGATGTGTATTTTAATTCCTACCCGATGGCGACACCTATTCCCGGCTTTTTAACCACACAACCGGCAAAATTCAAAGGCAATACCCGCGACAGCGGCTGGGTGGGTTACCGCTACGCCGAAGCCAACGAGCCTTATAAAGGCAATGGTGAATGGATTGGTTTTAACTGTGCCTCCTGCCACGGCTATAAAGTCAGTTATGAAAAAGCACCGGGCCAGGCCATCAGCAAAGTTATTCCGGGTTTACCTAACCCTAACTGGTCAATGAAATGGACAGTTCTGCAAACCCTCACCAACACCTTCGACGGTATTTATACCAGCGAAGAAGGCCCGAGCTGGAACAGCGGTAAAAAAGACATCGCCAAAGATATGCTGCTTTACCATATGCCCGCCGGTGCCGGTGAACACAATATGGTGCGCGTGGTTGGCGAAGGCAGCCATACCGACAACGACTACCAGTTCTCGCCCATTGCCATTCCGAACGTGACCAATTACATGGCCATCCGCCGTTCGTTATCGCACACCGAATCCTATGTGGGTTTTGAAGGTTCTTATATTCACTCCGAAGAACCGGACGGCGCGCAGGGTGCGATGAGCAAAGAATGGCTCGAAGCCCTGACCGCCTATATGACCACCCTCGATCAGGATGACGATGACCTGCGCAATGTCGGCTTATACCGCTGGCTGAAATACAGCAATAAACTCAGCGCGCAAACCGGCAATGCTCAGTTAAGCGAAGGGGAATTTGTACAGAGTGGCTGGCAGCAATACGCCGATGTCAGCGCCGCGGTTAACCGGGGCAAGGCCACCTATGAGCGCGACTGCAGCAGCTGCCACAGCGATGGCTTAGGTGCCAATACCAACGAGAAAATGGTACGGCTGGATGAAGTCGGTCGCTTCTTTACCCCGACCATTTATCAGAAAGAAACCGAATCGGTGCGTGCGACTTTCCTGCGTGATCTGTACTGGACTCAGCACCGTGGTTTATTGTCGGACGGCCATGTGCGCAACCTCGAAGATCTGGTCAGCCCGCAACGCTGCACACCGGGCAGCAACCTGTATAACAACTACTACACCCTGCACGCACCGGTACGCCCGGATGCCGGCGGCCCGGATCATGTTACGCCGTTCCCCGACCTGAACCGCAAAGGCGATGTGTTCCGTGTACCTAAATCGAAATATTTAACCAAACTGGATAAAGGCTACAAACGTAACCTCTTTATCGAGCGGCATAAATATTTTGTCAGCGTACCCTGGGACAAAGACCACTATTACTGGGATTACCAGAAAATGCGCGCCGAATACGGCCCGGATGAAATGGGCACCGCCGAACCGATTGGCATGCCTGCAGCACCGCATCCGTGGTGTGCGCAGAACAGCGCTGAGGTGGATGATTTAGTGCAGTATTTGCTGACGCTTTAATTTTTTCGCGCAGGTGCGCGGGAGAATATCAGCAGAATTATCTGCACTGAGATGTAATAAAACCGGAGTTTCTGCTGGAAGTGCAGCAGAGGCTCCGGTTTTTTTATGGCTGCGATTGGCAGCCGGGCAGTACGGTTTGGGCTGAATGGTGTTTAGAGAGCGTTTTTTGGGAATGGCTTGTAGTGCTTTTCGGAAGTGGCTTTGCGGAAGTGGCTTTGAGGAAACGGCTGTAGGAGTGGCTTTTAGCCGCGATACTGTTTCAGTGGCCGCTGCGCGGGCTGGCTTAATTAGTTAATTCAAAGCCAATGCGGGGCAAGCCCCTGCGCCCCAATCCGGGGAACTTCTCCCCGGGCCCCTGCTTCGCGCTGTGCAGGACTTAATCCGCTCTGAATAATCCTGCGATCTCGGTACCGCGAATAATGGGCCGTCCATGACCCTATTCGCTCGCCCGGCATCCATGCCGGGACGTACCGGCGCAGCATTATTCAAACCGGCGTCCTGCAGGCGCATAAAACCATAACGCAAAGCCGCATATACATCAGGCACCATACTGTAGGAGCGGCTTTCAGCCGCGATACCGCTCGCCCGGCATCCATGCCGGGACGTACCGGCGCAGCATTATTCAAACCGGCGTCCTGCGGGCGCATAAAGCCATAACGCGAAGCCACTCTTCAGAACGAATATCTGCTTTCGTTGAAAAGCCGCCTATCAGATCAGGCGCAGCATTGTAGGAACGGGCCATGCCCGCGATGCCGCCGAGAAGCCTACTAGCGGCCAATCGGATACAAGGAGCGGATCTTATCCGCGACATGGCCAGCCATAGATCCAGGCCGAAATGTAGGGTGGGCACTGCCCACCAAAGCCATTGTCGTCATTTGCCACTTGTAACCAAACCTATCGGCGGATTGAACCTCATCCCAAACTTCAGTACTCTCAAACCAAAGCAGGGATGCCTCCATATCGTAAGAACACACCGTCCAAACGACCGCCCTCCCCGCCTGAAATTCCGATATCAAACATGCGCCACTCCTGCCCTGCGCTTATAAGGACGGGCGACAGCGTGTCTGGAAGTAAGAAGAAATACTTCAGAGCGCTTATCATGTACAAAAGTGCCGTAGGAAAAAGCGATTTAAAGATAACCCGCATAGTTTAATATTTCCTTATTTTTATGATATTGTTGTTCTGCTAGCAAAACGTCGAATGTGCGTTTAAATCCTGACAAAAAAAGGTAATAACGATGATTTTCACCGGCCTATTAGTGAGTCCATGAAAATCTAAAAAGCTTGTTAGGCGTATAAATTAACATACCTACAAACAAACCATTCTAGATAAGGGTAAGTAAATGTCAAAAGTTATTTTATTTGTTTTTTTAATTGCATCAACCCCAATTTCTTGGGCTGCACAATGGATCACTCTCACCTCTGTTGATATCAGGAATATCCAGCTAATCCAACAGCAAAACTCTCATGGCTCACCCGAAGGTCTTTATATTAGTTTAAAGTCCCATATCACTGATGAAGCCGCCACATACTGCGTGAGAAAAGATTTCATTGCCATAACAGATCCCCAATTAATTGATCGCGTCTATTCAGGTCTAATGTTTGCATCAGCAACTAAGAAAACATTCAGATTTTATCTCAATGGTGCCAACAGCTGTGTATCTGATGGACCGCTTGCGACCATGTTTATATTGGAGCTATAAATTTTTATCACCAACGACCGTGATTTAACTGAGACAGAAGCCCACCGATGCGACATAAGCGGATAGCAGCATTAAAATTAATGTATCCGCTTTATCGAGGCAAGACCACAACCAACCGAAATGTCATTTATACCAATAGCACGAGCGCCATTTTTTCACAAACTCCGCTCCACCTACCTACACCTGATTCAGCATATATTTTTCGTAGACAGGATCAAGACAAAGGTGTTTTCATTTAAAATAAGGAAATAAAAATAAAAATAAAAATAAAAATAAAAATAATATTAGCCCTTTTAATTAGCTTATTGCTTAGTACGAGTTCGCATGCAAATTTTGTTAACTATTGTGGTGATATACAAAAATATATACATGGGTAAATGGAGGTGATTCCTATGGGGTCTGGGTTACCCATCAGAAAACCCTAGCCTATGCCCATGAGGGTTTTACTTATCACAACCCGAAAATAATCGAGATATGACATATAGTTTTCTACTTTCTGAAAAGATTGCCAAAATCCTTATTTTATACAAACAGATCCCAACCTTAAGATTGATAACAAATGTAGGATAAATCATATTGTCGATAAATAACTTATAATGAAACCATCAAATTGATGGCTTTATTTTTAATTTAGCGCGAAAAAAACTCTAAGCTTCAGTAAAATAGGATTTCCGCACATTTGGCCTTTTGCTTACGTCAATCATCCCGGAAGATCCTTAGCTTTAAATAGCTCAGTTTTTTGGGATTGTTAAATAGATATAAACTTACTACGCCCCAAATTAATTCAAAATACCTCTGCCATTTTACGGCTTTTCTCCCCGCGACAGACGCGCATTAATATCGGCAATTACGCCCGGTAAATCCGCAACAAAATCAATCACATAATATGTTCCGGCATCGTTAAAGCGCTGGGTTGCTTTGCTGCGGTGCTGTGCCTGCTCGCTGGCGGAAAGCGCTTGCCACTCCGGAAATCCAGACCGACGTCATTATCGATGAACTGACACGAACTTTCACATTCCGTAGATACACTTATTCAAGCTCTGACTATATTATGACTAGCATCAAACGCAAGGGCTTGCATGAATACGGTGTTAGCTTAGATATCGCCTAAAAATCTGGAACAGAACTATGACGAACTATAGACTCAGGAGCCAACTTCTATGAAGAAAATTATCCTGACAATAATATTCCTTTCACCGCTTATTCAGGCTGGTGAAATATGTAAAGACTACCAACCATCCGCAGAAGATTCCTTTCATTGGTCAGAGTCCAGTTTCACGGCCGATAGGGCTAAAGAAAGCATGGAGACTCTTCAGTATGCACTTGACAACGATGGGGCAGCAAACAGCTGTGGCTTGTACAATGCCCTGCAGCTAGTAGAGGGCTATATTCTTAAACAGCAAGCACAAGCAGCATTATCTGCCAAAGACACACCCGATATGATTGTTAAAATGAATGTCGGTGGCTTTTGTGAGTTCCTGATAAATTCAAATCCTTGTGAATAATAATGAAGCCCTGCATACTCATTCAGGCATCTGAATTTATGATAGATAGTATGAAGAAATATATGCCCTTACATTATTGGCCTATTAATTTAATCAAGCTGACATATAAGCTCTCAACTTTGAGCACTACTCTGTGGGGGATGCATGGAGAACAGAAAAATAGGTTCATTAGTAGGCCTGGCCATTGGTGACGCCGTCGGAACAACAGTCGAGTTTGAGATCCGAGGCAACTTTGAACCTGTCACCGATATGATTGGTGGTGGGCCGTTCAGGCTTAATGCCGGCGATTGGACTGATGATACATCCATGGCTTTATGCCTGGCTCACAGTCTTGTATTCAGAAACGGTTTCGATGCCGTTGATCAGATGAACCGATACTGCAATTGGTATCAATATGGTTACATGAGTTCAACGGGAGAATGCTTCGATATCGGCTTCACGGTATCAACTGCCCTCCGAAGCTATCTTGAAAGCGGCAATCCGTTTTCAGGTGCTGTGGATGAATACTCTTCCGGCAATGGCTCTTTAATGAGACTTGCACCAATTCCAATGTTCTTTTCAGATCTGGAAGAGTGCATACAATTTGCTGGTGAAAGTTCTCGCACAACGCATGGATCAGCAGAGTGCATCGATAGCTGCAGGTTATTCGCGAGCCTTCTTTATCATGCTTATGCAAGCAATGAAAAAGCTGAGATTTTTACCCGAAATACTTATAAACCGGCCACCGATAAAGTTTCCGGCATATCCGAAGCGCGATTCCTCGATAACTCATATTCACAGCTAACCGGCAGCGGCTATGTTATTGAGAGTCTGGAGTCCGCACTCTGGTGTTTTATGAATAGTAATAGTTTTGAAGAATGTGTACTTATGGCTGCTAACATCGGGAATGATGCGGATACAACGGCTGCCATTGCCGGACAAATCGCAGGAGCCTTTTACGGTCTTGAGAATATCCCCTCACATTGGGTAGATAAATTAGCAATGAAAGATGAAATACTTGAAATTGCCTCTAAGCTCGCGAATGCCGGAAATAATTAGATATCATGGCTTCGTGAATGATGATAGCTACTGCTTTAACGGACACCACACCCAAAGCATCCGTCAAAGCATCCGTTAAAGCAGCCCCACTCTTTCTGAACTCTGAAAACCCTGCCCTGAACTCAGCTCAGGGCTTTTCTCCCCGCGCCAAACGCGCATTGATATCGGCAATCACGCCCGGTAAATCCGCGACCGAATCAATCACGTAATGTGCTCCGGCATCGTTAAAGCGCTGGGTTGCTTTGCTGCGGCGCTGTGCCTGTTCGCTGGCGGAAAGCGCCTGCCATTCGGCCAGATCCAGGCCAACTTCGTTGCCGCTGACGCTGACACCGACGGTCCACATACCGGCACGCAGGCCTTCTTCAATACCCGGTAAGGTGTCGTCCACTTTAATGCAGGCGTGTACGTGGTTAACGCTCAGTTGCAGCGCTAACGCCAACGCCATATCGGCGTATGGGCGACCACGCAATACATCGGTGGCGAATACACAGGCATCCGGTTCGTACCCCTGATCTTTGGCGGCGGCCAGCGCCGGTTCCATCATGCCGGGGCCGTAGCCGGTATTACCGCCGATTTTTAACCCCTGCGCACGCAGCTGGTCGTAAGCGGCTTTCCAACCCGGAATTAATTGCGCACGCTCGCCAACGATGCGCGTCTGAATCGGCGCAAAGGCATGGTACAGACGGTCGATTTCGGCGCTGTCGGCTTCCTGCCCTTTCACTTCCAGCCAGCGAGCATGAATACGCGGATTGGCCAGCATACGGGTAATGTGTTCGCGCTTTTCGGTGCCCATAGGTTCACGCGCTTCGGCCTGGGTGACCTCAATACCTTCGGCGGCGAATAATTCCATAAAGGCGTAAACCGGTGCCAGCGAGCCAAAATCAATGGTGGTGCCCGCCCAGTCGAGAATAACGGCTTCTGTTGGCCCGGCAAAAAAACGTTGCGATTTAAACATGGGTATTGCGCTCCTGCACCACACGGGTGTGCTGAATTAATAATTCGTAATAATGGTCAATGCCCGGTACTTTTAAGGCCGGTTGTTTTCCCTGTTCGTCGTATTTGCGCAGCCGTAAAGCGTCAACAAACCAGGGCGAAGATTCAAAGGCGCGGCAGGTGCTTTCATCCATCCAGCCGCCCTGCAGTTCCAGGCTCTGCTGCGATGCAGCCGACAGTGAGTCGCGGTAAACGGCATCGGTGGAATATAAATAGCGCTTGGCCGCGACATGCAGACGAATGGGTTTGGTCACGTCATCGGCAAAATATTCACTTAAAAAAGCCGCACCAACTTTTTCGTGGTAACCGTTATCGCCACCGGCTTCCGGATGCAGCCCCTGTTCCTGCCAGGTAATTAAATGGCCAACATCATGCAGCAGCGCGGCAATAACCAGATGCGCTGGCGCATTATCCTGTTCGGCAAACCAGGCACATTGCAGAGCATGCCGGGTCTGGGAAATATCTTCCCCCAGTGGCATATGGCCGTAATCGGCAAAGGGTTGCCAGACCTGATCCACGGCTTTGCGCGCCAGCGTGCGTAAGCGCATGATGATTCCTCCGTTGTCGGCTGTCAGAGCCAGAAGCGGTGTTTTTCCAGCGCCTGCAGCAAACGCTGCATATCCTGCGGGAAAACATCACCGATATGGCCAATGCGGAAACACGGCGTTGCCGTGACCTTGCCCGGATAAATCACAAAGCCTTCCTGCTTTAAGCGCTGATACAGCTGGTTAAAATCGAACGCCGGATTATCGGGATATTTAAAAGTCGAAATAAAAGGCGATTGTTTATCGCGGCTGACCACACACTCGAAACCCGGTGCCTGCATACCATCGACCAGGGTGCGGTGGTTTTCGGCATAACGCTGTGCCCGGGCGCTGATGCCACCCTCTTCTGCCAGTTCCGCCAGCGCCTGCTGAAAAGCGCGCACCACATGGGTTGGCGAGGTAAAACGCCATTTACCCTGGCCCTGCTCCATGCACTGCCACTGGTCAAATAAATCCAGACTTAACGTGCGCGCACGACCGGCACATTTGGCCAGCGCATCGCGTCTTGCAATCACAAAGCCCATACCGGGCACGCCCTGAATGCATTTATTGGCCGAGCTGATAAAAAAATCGATACCCATTGCTGCCAGCGGAATTTCGATACCACCAAACGAGCTCATGGCATCGACAATCAGGGTTTTGCCGGCGGCTTTAATCACTTCGGCATAGGCCGCCAGCGGATTCAGAATGCCGGAGGTGGTTTCACAATGAACCAGCGCCACATGAGTAATGGCCGGGTCATCGTGTAAAGCCTGATTCAGTTCTTCCAGACTCACCCACTCATGCTCGGCGGCGGTTAACAGCACATAATTAATACGGTGTACCCGCGCCATATCGGCAATGCGCTGACCGTAAGCGCCATTGGCTAAAATCAGTAATTTATCGTCGGCCGAAAAGGCACTGCTGATGACACTCTCTACCGCAAAACTGCCACTGCCCTGCAGCAGTACCGCACTGTATTCCTCTGCAGCGCACTCTTTTTCACCACAGAGCGCCAGCTCTACCAACTGTTCACGGATAGGCTGCACCACCCCCAGGTTGTAATCGTCATCCCAGGTACACCAGTCACGCAGCATGGTCTGCTTTACACTGGCCGTGGTGCTCAGGGGGCCGGGAGTGAGTAATAAATAAGGGTTATTCATAAGTCCGTCACGTTTGCGCCGAGTTGGTTTTTGTATTCTCTTTATTCTGGTCTAGACCAGAATTCGCAAACTATAAAAGTTAACGGAGTGAGCGGCAACGGCAGTTTAATGAAGTTTTTGTGACAGTAATGCAGAGTGTTGGGTTGGAGGATTATTGAGCTCTGTGGCCGCTGCGCGGGATAGCTTTTTTAGTTAAAGGATATCGGTGTAGCCGCTGCGCGGGATGGCTTTTGTAATCTTTGCAATGCCTTTGCGGGTGCTCCGCCCCCTGCGCCCTCATGCAAGGAGAGGTATCTCCTTCCGATCCTCTCTTGCGGCTGTCCGGTGCTGTTCAGTCAACTGCGTGGCCAATCCGGCCCGCACAGCAATTCGCCCGGAGCCTTTTACGGTTTGATAATTGAAATGAATAGGCTCCGGGCCGTACTGTGCTTTCCACCGGATTGTCTGCCTGGTTGACTGGCACCGCACAAATGCCGCGTTTATTCAGACGCAACGCGGCTTTTTAAAATACACAAAAGCAGAAGCTGAAAAGCGGTTTCGCGCTATGGTTTTATGCGCCTGCAGGACGCCGGTTTGAATCATTCTGCGCCGGTACGTCCCGGCATGGATGCCGGGCGAGCGAATAGGGCCATGGACAATTTTGTCTGGAACAAAATTGAGCAGCCGCAGGCTGACCCGCAGGGCGTAGGGCAGGATGCCCGGAGTACCGCCCATTATTCGCGGTACCGCGACCGCAGGATTATTCAGAACGGATTAAGTCCTGCACAGCGCGAAGCAGGGGCCCGGGGAGAAGTTCCCCGGATTGGGGCGCAGGGGCTTGCCCCGCAAAGGCTTTGAATTATTTACAAAAGCCAGCCCGCGCCGTGGCTAAAAGCCTTCGACAGGCTCAGGCTGAACGGTATCGCGGCTAAAAGCCGCTCCCATCAAGCCCCTCCCACAAAACAGCTGAAAAAGAAAATCAGTGACTGGGAATCCGCAGCTCTATCGCACTGTGAACCCAGTGCTCAATATCAAACTCCACCGCCTTACGCTCCCCTTCATAACGAATACGGCGAATCTCCAGACAGGGCGCGCCGTTAATATGTGACAGCGCGTCAGCCACCTGATCGTATACCGCTGACACACAGATACGGTTATCTTCGTGCGTAATCTCAACGTTGTAATCGCGTTGCATCAGGGTTGTGAGTGAGCCTTCCAGGTCTTTTTTCATCAGTTCCGGAAAGCGGCTTTCCGGCAGGTAGATAAATTCGTACAGCACCGGACGACCATCGAGGGAGCGCAGACGCACAAGCTCTATCAGTTTTTCGTCAGCGGCAACGGCCAGTGCCGTGCGCGCCACCTGTGGGCCTTTAATGCGCTTTTGTGAAATTAATTCGGTGGCCGGAGTGCGTTGTTGTTGCTCCGCCAGCAGGTAGAAATTCACCCGCGAAGACGGGTCATATTCCAGCCGTGGCGGTGAGACAAACCAGCCGCGGCGGTTGGAGCGGTAAATCAACCCTTCCGATTCCAGCTTCGACAGCGCATCACGCACGGTAATTCGCGTGCTTTTAAACTGCTCGACCAGTTCGCGTTCGGATGGCAGGCGTTCGTTCTGTTTCAGCCGTGACTGTTTGATCAGTCCGGCCAGGTAGTCGCGTATTTCGATATTGGCTGGCAGCATTTTTTTCAATCCGGCATCGGTATGCATGGCTATTTTAGCCTCGCCGCAGCAACAGAAGCCAGCGGCTGTTTCCGGAGCTCTTCCTCAGACTGCTGTCCATTGCGGAAAAAGCGCCAGCGGAAATACAGCCACGACAGCGTGACCAGCGCCCCACCAATAATAGCGGTGCTGTAAACAGCACTGACAAAGAAATTCAGCCAGCTGATGTCCGCTGCATAAAAATGCTTAACCAACAGCAATCCTACACTGCCGGTATAGCCGGCGCTGTCGGCCAGATAAATCAGAAAACCGGCATTGGCCACACCACCGGCCAGCGCCACAAAACGGTCAAACAGAAAGCAGTTAAACGGAATATAGGCCAGATACAAACCCGTACCTAAGGCGACCATCCAGATTTTACTGTCGAGCCAGTGTTGCTGATGCAGCCAGGTGCTGTAACCCAGAATAAAGCAGCCCAGCACAATGGCGAGATGGTTAGCGGTAAAGGCGCGGAAGTTATCGCGGATAAACATTAATAATGCCAGCGCCACCAGCACCATACCGGCGATGCGTACCCCCGCGTAGGTAAAAATCGCGGGTTCATTGCCATAACCCAGCGCCTGCCAGATTTCGGCAGAAAAGTTATCACGGAAATCACGTAAGCCGGTGAACAGTAAAAACGCCAGAATCAGCAGACTCAGACCAAACCAGTACTGGCCAAATAATTGCCAACGGTCGGCGGCGGTCATAGGCTGGCGTTTCATGCGTTCGGCCTCGTCTGTCGCATCCGGTTCCGGAATCATCGACAGTGCATAGACCGAAATCAGCAGCAGCGGCATAAAAATCAGGCCGGTTAAAAACGGCATCCAGAATTCCGGCACATCGGCATAAACAATTAACGCTTTGCCCACACTGCGCACCATGCCTGAGGCAACAATAAAAGTGGCACTTAACCCGGCCCCGAGTAATTCCGAGGTTTTACGCCCTTCCAGATAACTGAATACCAACCCCCAGATCATGCCCAGTGGTAGGCCATTAAAGAACATCGCCAGAGGTTTTAATGGCGCCGGTAATACCGCAAATAAAAACAGCGCCAGTTGCGCACTGGCGACCAGTAATACAATGGCCAGCGCACGGCGGTCGTGCATCATGCCCGACACCACACGGATACCGATAAACTTCGACAACAGATAACCCAACACCTGAGCAAAAATCAGAATCACTTTGTAATCCATGCCAAACAGGGTCTGGCCATCGTACATCGCCACCGAGAAAGGCTTGCGGAAGGCGTACATAGAAAAGTACGTCATAAAGGCGGCGCTGATGGCAAACACCACAAACCAGAGTGCAGACGCCTGCTGCAGACGCTGCTGAACGCGCTGGTGAAAACGCTGAAACGGCACAATTAACATAGTAATACTCCCGCTGCGGCACCTGTGCCTGCAGCGCAATCAGTTCTTATAAACAGGAAATACCCGAGGGATATGTCGGCTGTATGAAAATGCTGCATTCAGCCGGTACTCTTGCCGCTGCGCGCACGGGCACAGTGCTGACGGAATTCCGCACTCATCGGATCGGCTGGCGGCTGCAGGGTGGCAAAACGGGCCGGTGAGAATTCTTCTGCGGCAACAAAGGTGGGTTTGCCGAGAATCTGTTCGCTCAGCAAACGGCCAATACCGCCACTGAAGGCAATACCGGCACCGGAGCAGCCAGTGGCAACAAAGGCATTGCTGTGCTGCTCCAGACGCCCGAGCAAAGGTTTGCCATCCGGCGTATAAGACGACACACCGCTTAAGTAATGTGCCAGTTGCGCCTGCTCCAGCAGCGGACAGAGCGCCAACAGGTTATGCCAGTGCTCTTCCAGTGCCAGCCAGCCGTTGGCATCTTCGGCAAAATGAAAACTGTGAATATCGTGCGGTAATGCACGCGGGTCGGCGACACAGCATTGGCTGTCGCGCACACCGAATAACAGTGCCGCTTGTTCACTGCGGAAATAGGCTTTGGCCGAAGGAATAATTGCCATCGGCTGCCTGGCATCAACCTGCGGCTGGTTGTTGGTTATCCAGTAATGGCTGCGCACCGGTGCCATCGCCAGCGCGATATCGTAGTCATAGGCCAGCGCCGCACTCCAGGGGCCGGCCGCCAGCACCACACTGTCGGCACGGATAAATTCACCGCTGGCTAAATATACCCCGGTAAATGTACCGCCCTGTGATTCCAGCCGGCCGACCGCACAATGAGCAATAATCTGTGCTCCTGCGGCGCGGGCCGAACGGGCATAAAGCTGTGCCAGGGTATAAGGGTCGGCGTGGCCGTCATCGGGGTAATACAGAGCACTGCTGTCTGCCGTGATTGCCAGCCAGGGCAGCAGCCGCTGAATTGCACTGCTGTCCAGCCATTGTGTGCCAACGTCCAGCTGCTGCGCCTGCTGAAAATAGCGTTGTTGTTGCTGACGTTCGTTATCGTTAACGGCGATGTGCAAACAACCGCTGCGTTGCGCAAAGGGCAGATTAAAATGCTGCTCCAGCATACGCAGGGTGCTGTGAGTTTCGTGCACCATTAATGCGGCACTGTCGCTGCTGCGCGCCCGGGTTAATAAGGCTGCCGCCTGACTGGTCGTGCCTGCGCCTAATTCGCCGCGTTCAAATAGCCAGACCTGTGCCTCACCGCTGTTCTGCAGATAATGGGCAATGGCGAGGCCTAAAATGCCGCCGCCAATAATAACCACCTGCTGTTTTTCCGCCATCTTGATACTTCTTTTGGTCTAGTCCAGATGGAAGTATTTAAAAGAGTACGGATGACAAAACGATGACAGGCAGGTTCAGAGAAAGAAAACGTTGCATCAAGGCAGAACACAAATAAAAACACCGGCCAGAGCCGGTGTTCTTTGTTACTGCAATAAATCAGAAGAAACTGTATTTAACCCCCAGATTGGCGCGGTAACCGTAGTATTCCACCTGCAACGGACGGCGTTCGCTGCCGAGGTAATACTTCATCGGTTCGTTAGTGATGTTATTAATATCGGCGTACACCATCAGATCGCTGGTTGCCTGATAAGACGCGCTCAGGTCAACACTGGTGTAATCACCGTAGTAGCTGTCTTCGTCGCTGCTGTCACCGTGTTCCTGAATATAAGCGCCTTTATGGTTAACAGCGATGCGCACGGCAAAGGTGCTGTCATCGTAGAATAACGCGGCGTTATACAGAGAGTCGGCCTGACGCGGAATATCGGCTTTGCGGCCATTGGTTAATTCCATCACCGAACGCATGCGGGTGTAGTTAGCCTGTACGCCGACATTTTCCAGCGCATCGGCAATAAAATCGAGGCGACGACTGAAGGCAAACTCAGCACCGGCCAGCCAGGCATTATCACCGTTCACCGAATCCACACGGTCAACGGTTTCACCTTTAAAGGTCACTTCAGAGCGCTTGCTGAAAATCGGATCGCTGATCTGCTTATAGAACAGGCCGCCGGAAATCACACCGACATTGTCGTAATAACGCTCAAATAACACATCCAGATTATTGGAGTACGTCGGGTTCAGTCCCGGATTGCCTACCACCAGTTCACCATCGGCTTCAGAATAGGCCTGACCCGGAGCCAGCGAACCAAAGTCCGGACGGGCAAAGGTACGGCTGAAGGCAGCGCGCAGGTTGCTGTCGTCGGTCAGGGCGTAGGTCATATGTACAGACGGCAGCACCGAGGTGTAAGACTTGGTCTTTTTAACCGGCACAATCACCAGCGTGCCGGCATTGTCTTCGGCGCTGTAACCGGACACTTCGGTCTCGGTGCGTTCGACGCGCACACCGCCCACCAGGCTGACATCATCGTTCAGCTGATAAGTCGCCATACCGTAACCGGCCATCTGGGTTTCGTTCACATCGAAGTTACGACCCAGCGCCCCACCGTTGGCTACGGTGTAGGATTCGCCATCAATCAGTTCGAACTGATCGCGGTTTTTGTTCCAGAAATTTTCCAGATCCGACATATCCGCCACCTGGCTGAAGTCATCGGCGTAACCGGCGTTAATTTCTTCCAGATAATCGTTACGGCCCGGCTGATCGCTTAAATCAAAGTCGCTCAAATGCGGTGTTGTCGCACTGTCTTTCCACTGATAAAACTCATCGGAGAAACGCGCAACCCGCTCTTTTTCACGGTATTTGGTACCGAATTTCAGTTGCAGATCGAGGCTCATATCCTGAGTAAAATCGAGCTGCGCCACGACCTTATCTTTTTCCCGCACATCGACCTTATAAAGTTCAATAGAAGACAACGCCATCTGTGTCGGGTCCATGCTGAAGCCATCCGGCAAATGGGTGGATGGTTTATTCGATGGGCTGTTACCCCCGTCGATGGTGTTGTACGACAGATTTTTACCGCTGCGGTTATCCAATCCTACAAAGCCCACGTTTTTCTGATCAAAACGGGCGACAAAATAACTCTTGTCTTTGCTGTTCGGCACATTGCCGTAATAGAAGTGGTTATCGTAGGTTGAGGCTTTCCATTCCAGCAGACCGCCCTCTCCGACCCAGTGTTCACCACCCAGCTGATGACCGCTGAGTTCGGTGGTCAGAATATTGTGAATATGCTGCAGCTCGATCCGGTCTTTATCAAAACGATAGCGGTGTTTGTAGTGGGTTTCATCGTCGATCAGGGTGCCGTACAGGGTACGGGCATAAAGGGTATCGCCATTATCGAATTTATATTCCACGGCACCGTTAAAACCACGGGTATCGCGCTCACCGGTATAATCGCGCAGTTCAAGGCGTTTAATCCCTTCGCCACTGCGGCGTGGTTCAAAGTTATCGGTCGCCCAGTTACGCACATACTGGCTGGCATTAACGATATAACCCCACTTACCATCGTCACTGCGGTCACCGGCAAGAATATTCAGGTTATAACCACTCTCTTCCGCTTTATCGTTGTAGTTGGTGCCAACGGTGACATCCAGTGTGGTTTCCTGTGGCGCACGGCGGGTAATAAAATTCACATTACCGCCAATGGCATCGCCTTCCATATCCGGCGTTACCGCTTTGCTGACTTCCACGCTTTCGATCATTTCGGTCGGGAAAAAATCGAACGCGGTCGCACGCGAAGTGGTTTCTTCTTCGGCGGTCGGAATACGGTCGCCGTTCAGCGAGGCGGAACTCCACTGCGCCGGTAAACCACGCACGGCAACAAAGCGGCCTTCGCCCTGATCGCGCTCAATCGAAATCCCGGGAATACGCTGTACCGCTTCGGCGGCGTTGCGGTCCGGTAATTTACCGATGCCGTCAGCCGAAATGGCATTAAGAATACGGTTGGCGTTTTTCTGTGTGTTCAGCGCTTTCATTTCGCCCTGAAAAATATGGCCAACGGCGACCACTTCTTCGATACCTGCGCCGGTAAATACCACTTTCAGTGCGCCCAGATCTTTACGCTCATCGGCGCTCAGGGTCACGGTGGTTTGCAGCGGCTCATAACCTACATAGGTAATTTTCAGGTTATAGGTGCCGGGCTGCAGGCCTTTGAGAATAAACTGGCCGCGTTCATCACTCTGAACACGGGCGCCGGTTTCCACAACGGTCACCGTTGCACCGGGTAATATTGAACTCTGATCAATCACCGAACCCATCAGGCTGGCATCGGCCAGTGCCAGCTGGCTGCCCAGCAACAGTGTCGCCAGCAGTGGCAGTTTTGCAGTTTTAAACGTCTTCATCCTAATCCCCATAGTTTCCAGTAAGCCGCAATCACGCCCCTTGTGCCGGCGGCATCCGAATCTGGTCTAATCCAGTTAGCCAGTGCAGATTAGGAAGAAAATATGACGGGGTTATGACTGTGGCGTTCAACAACGGGCAGAAATCACATTGCCGATATGAGCAGATTACAGACACAAAAAAGCCCGCGGTTAAGCGGGCTTCAGCAGAATAAAAACTAATCGTCATTCTGCAGCGGCGGTTTCAGCTGTAGTTTCAGCCGGTGCGGCTTCTGCAGTTTCTGCACTGCTGTCTGCGCTTACAGCTTCTGCAGCTGTTTCTGCAATTGGGGCTTCGTAGCGCAACCATTTCTGGCTGCGGCCAATCCAGGATACGCCGATATAACCGCGAACGCTCAGGCTCTGGCCATCTTCGGCAACTTCCAGCTGGGATTTATAAATGCTGCCGGATTTAGGGTCGAGGATACGGCCGCTTTCCCACTCGCCTTCACCTTCTTTTTCCAGACCCCACATAAAGGTCAGGCCTTCAACCGGCTGATCTTTAAAATCGTCCGGACATTTTTCACAGGATTTGCCCTGATCTTTTTCACGCAGCAGTTTTACGATAGTGCCCTGCAGCTTGCCTTCTTCGTTAATGTTGATGTCAACGACGCTGGCCTGGCTGCCGTCTTCGTCGTCGATGGTTACCCACTGGCCCACAGCAGGATCGGCCATGGCAACGGATGACAACAGGCTAAAAGCAAGAGCGGATATGGATTTTTTCACAGACAAACTCTCCAGAGCTGGTGCAATTCCGGCCGGAGGGCAATGCCCGTATTACAACGAGCCGCGACACAACCGGACCCCGGCCGCTTGCGTTATCAGTTATTGGTTAGGCCAGGTAGGCCGATCATAAGGTATCTTCCGGGAAAAATCCGCCATTTGGCTGTACCTATGGCTCTGTCAAACCCGGCAAATCGGGCCAATTGTTAATAATCAGCCGTCGCCGGAGCGCTTTTATACCGGACTAAAGGCGTACGTATTAGCACCAAAGCACGCCATTTTTGCCACCTGCGACCATGGTCACCCCGTGCTTTCCGGGCCCCTGAAAAGTTTAGGTAACTCTTTGTTTTTAATAGAAAAAGCAATCGTTGAACAGGAGTGTTCAAAATTGGTACTACCAAGGTCTAGCTGTCGTGTTCTGACGCTATGCTGCTAGGTTGATTCTGCATTCAAATAAAAACTAGGAGGGGTTATGGCTTTCAAGTCAGAAGACGATAAGAACGCGTACTGGCGCAAAAACCTGAAATTAATGTTCATTTTACTGGTTATCTGGGCAGTGGTGTCGTATGGCTTCGGCATTCTGTTCCGTCCGGTACTCGACATGATTCCGGTAGGTGGCGTTGGTCTGGGGTTCTGGTTTGCACAGCAGGGGTCCATTTATGTGTTCCTCGCCATTGTTGCAATTTACGCCAAAAAAATGCGCGAGCTCGATCGTGAGTTCGGCGTTGATGACGATGAATAAGTGAGGAGTTGAGCATGGATTTACAGACCTTAACTTACATCGTAGTGGGCCTGAGCTTCGCCCTCTATTTCGGTATCGCTATCTGGGCCCGCGCCGGAACAACCGGTGAATATTACGCGGCTGGCCGCGGTGTTCACCCGGTTGCCAACGGTATGGCTACCGCAGCTGACTGGATGTCTGCCGCTTCCTTTATTTCTATGGCAGGTCTGATCGCCTTCCAGGGTTATGATGCTTCTATCTTCCTGATGGGCTGGACCGGCGGTTATGTTCTGCTGGCACTCTGCCTTGCTCCTTACCTGCGTAAATTCGGCAAGTTTACTGTGCCTGACTTTATCGGCGACCGTTACTACTCCCGTACTGCCCGTATCGTGGCGGTTATCTGTCTGATCGTAGCGTCACTGACTTACGTAATCGGCCAGATGAAAGGGATTGGTGTGGCGTTCTCACGTTTCCTCGACGTGGATTATGCAACCGGTCTGTATGCAGGTATGGGTATCGTATTCTTCTACGCCGTACTGGGCGGTATGAAAGGCGTAACCTACACCCAGATCGCGCAATACTGTGTACTGATTTTTGCTTACACCGTACCGGCGATCTTTATCTCTCTGAACCTGACCAATAACCCGATTCCACAACTGGGTTTCCTCAGTGACACCGCTGACGGTACTCCGCTGCTGGTAAAACTGGATCAGACACTGGTTGACCTTGGTTTTGCTGAATATACCGCGCAGAAAGGCGGTACCTTCAACATGCTGATGTACACCCTGTCGCTGATGATGGGTACTGCCGGTCTGCCACACGTGATCATCCGCTTCTTCACCGTACCTAAGGTGTCTGATGCGCGTTCATCCGCTGGCTGGGCTCTGCTGTTCATCGCCATTCTGTACACCACTGCTCCGGCTGTGGGTTCTATGGCCCGTCTGAACCTGACCAATACCATTCAGCCTGGCCCGGTTGGCAGCGCCGAAGGTAACCTGGCTTATGCTGAACGTCCGGATTGGTTCAAGAAGTGGGAAACCACAGGTCTGCTGGCATTCGAAGATAAGAATGGCGACGGCCGTATCCAGTACTACAACGACAAGAACCCTGAGTTTGCCGCAAAAGCTGAATCCTTCGGCTGGAAAGGTAACGAAATGGTGAAAGTCGACCGTGACATCATGGTACTGGCTAACCCGGAAATCGCTAACCTGCCAAACTGGGTAATCGCTCTGGTAGCGGCCGGTGGTCTGGCGGCGGCACTGTCCACTGCAGCAGGTCTGCTGCTGGCGATGTCGACAGCCATTTCCCACGACCTGCTGAAGCGTACCTTTATGCCGGATATCGGTGAGAAACAGGAACTCATGGCTGCACGTATCGCCATGGCCGGTGCCATTCTGGTAGCGGGTTACCTGGGTCTGAACCCACCGGGCTTTGCCGCACAGGTGGTGGCACTGGCCTTCGGTCTGGCAGCCTCCTCTATCTTCCCTGTACTGATGATGGGTATCTTCAGCAGTAAAGTGAATAACAGTGGTGCGGTTGCCGGTATGCTGGTTGGTCTGGTGTCTACCCTGGTATACATCTTTACCTACAAAGGCTGGTTCTTCGTGGCCGGTACTGAAATGCTGGCGAACACTCCGGACAACTGGTTCCTGGGTGTTTCTCCGGAAGCCTTCGGTGCTCTGGGTGCTCTGCTGAACTTCGCAACAGCCTTCATTGTGTCGAACATGACTGCACCTGTACCGGATGATATCCGTCACATGGTTGAAGACATCCGCTTCCCTAAAGGAGCTGGTGAAGCGCAGGATCACTAAGATCAGGCGTTTGATACAAGCATAAAAAAACCGGCTTCGGCCGGTTTTTTTTTTATGCTGCTTGCCGGTGATAAATTATCGGGATAGCAGCGCAGGAATGTTGGCAATAAACTCAGCGGTGCAGCATGTCGTTACGCAAAAGCGCCAGTTTTTTTAATAACCGGTTCTGATCAGTATAAGGAATGCCACTGTCTGTCAGTGCTTTCTGCAGTAATTCCACCACCCGGTTAAAATCGGCTTCACCAATATTCATTCCGGTGTGTACGCTGGACATATCATCGCCACTGTAACGGCATGGACCATCACTTACCGCGCACAGCTGTTCGCTGAATTTATTGCGGAAGCGTTCAATATCCGAATCTTTAAAAAACGGATAAATCTGCCGGTCAAAACTGATTTCTTCAATAAAGTGGTCGACCACAACTGCAATGCCTTCAGCACCACCCAATCGTTCGTACAGGGTGTCTTCTGCCATCAGAGGATTCAGTAAAGACGTTGCCATCAGTAGCGTGCTGCTGCAAAGCAAAGAACGGATCATCACGGCTCTCCTATTGAAAATACCCGGTTAACGATACATACAGACCGTCCTGATCATCGCTGCCGGCAATGCTGCCAAGCTGCGCCCAGGCCAGAGTAAGGTTCAGCTGTTTATGCGGAAACCAGGCAATAAAAAGATCACGGTAATCATCTTCGCGAAATGCAGTTAAATTATCGGGCTTGGTGCGGTATTCCGCTCCCACGGCCAATCCATCACGTAGCAGCACCAATGCCGAAATCTCTGGCAGCAGCTGATAACTGCGTTTGTCGTCTCCGCCAAACCCGAGCAAACCCATCTGATTGGCTTTACTGGCACGCAAGGTTGCGTTCCATAAAACGTTGTACCCCGCCAGTGCTGCCAGATGGATTTTACTGGCCGACAGATAAATATCCGTTCCCTGGGTATCGTTATCCGCGCTAACGGCGGCGGCCGTATCGCCATCCAGCAGACGTTTATGCTGTAACCCCAGCGCCAGCTGTGGCATTGCCGTAAACACAGCATCACCGGCGAGCCGGAGTTTGCCACCATAAACTTCCTGACGGACATCCGTTGCGGTATTTTTTAAGCGGAAATTCTGCTGTGCTGCGCTGAGTTCCAGACGGTTGTTGTAACTCCAGCTGGCGCCCAGCACCTCCAGACGAAAATCCTGCACATCGGTGCGGGTCGTAAACGCGCTGAGACTGTGTTCGCCCTGCTCACTGTAACCACTGATCAGCGCCCAGGGCACAAGACCGCCACCAGCCGCCCCTTCCAGCTGAGTAACACCGGAGGTTGCCAGCAGACGTCCCTGCGCCAATAGCGGAACGCTAAGAAGAGAACCCAGCCCCAGCAAGGTCAGGTATTTCAGCGGTGAAAAACAGCCTTTCATGATTGTATCTCCTGTTGCCGCTCAGCCGTGTCAGAATGCTGCCGGAAATCGGCCAGCCAGCCCGCAATACTGTCGAACGCCATCGGCCGGCAGAGAAAATACCCCTGAATATAATTACAACCGGCAGCCTGAAGCCAGGTTTCTGATGCCTGATTTTCCACCCCTTCGGCAGTCACTCTCAGGCCTAATTCACGTGCCATATTCAGCGTTGAACGGACAATGATCTGGTCATCATGCGTTTCTGCCAGATTCAGGATAAAACATTTATCGATTTTAATTTCGTCCACCGGCATGCGTGCAAGTTTGGATAACGCCGAATAACCAATACCGTAATCATCCATCGAGATACTGAAACCATGCTCGCGCAGCAGCTGCAGTTGTTGCAGTGATTTTTCTTCATCCAGCATCATGTCGCGCTCGGTTATTTCCAGGCAGATATCCGCCGGCCGTAGTTGCAGATCTTGCAGTTTGTGTTCAATCAGGGTGGTCAGGCCATCCCGGCAAATATCCTGAGCAGAAATATTAATAGATACCTGCAGATCAATATTATTACGCCGCCAGACAGCCACATGCTCCAGCACCTGCGCAATAACCCAATCGGTCAATTGGCAGATCAGGCCGGTCTGCTCGGCCAGTTCGATAAAAACATCCGGGGGAATAAAACCATCCTGTGGATGGAACCAGCGGATCAGAGCTTCGGCTTTATCGACGTTTCCCGTCAGCAGATTTTTCTGCGGCTGATAGTACATCTGTAACTGACCATCATTGTCGTTCAGCGCCTGCTTTAACGATTTCAGAATATGCAGTTTCTGCAGGTGTTGCTGATCCATGCCGTCTTCATATAAAAACAGCGACAGCTTATGGCTGCGTGCATGTTCCAGCGCAATATTTGTACGCCGGATTAACTGCGCGGCGGTGCTGGCCTGTGCCGGAAACAACACCAACCCGACCCTGACATCAATATTCACACTGATGCCATTCACATTCACTGGTGTCGCCATACTGTGCAGTATTTTCCAGCCGTGCGCCTCAGCCCACAGGTTGGTTGCCGTATCCGGGCACGGAATTAAAAGAACAAATTCATCGCCCGCCACCCGTGCCAACGCTCCTTGCTGGCTGAGCGCAGCCAGCCGCTGCGCGACGCGGGTCAGGCAGCCATCACCGACATCCGGGCCTAACGAATCATTGATGTTTTTAAATCCGCGGATATTCACATCGGCCAGCATAAATGACTCACCAGTCTCTACCCGCTGTTCGAGTTCACTCAGCATGCTGACGCGATTCAGAAGACCAGTAAGGCTGTCATGCAACGCCTGGTAACGGATTTTCTGCTCACGGCCAGCCAGGTCATTGTTCATGGTGCGGAAAGCAGACACCAGTGTCTGAATTTCATTATTGGCTCTGCGTGGCGGATCGATGCTGTGATATTCCCCGCGGGCTATCGCGCGGGCATCACGTACCAGCCGCTTCAGCGGGACGGTTAAACGGCGTGCCATCAGAGTACTGCCTGCCACCGCCAATAAAACAATAATCAGTGCCAGTTGCAGAATACGGTTACGTAAACGGACATATCCCTCAGAAGAGGAGCGCAGATCAGCAGACAGCACCACGCTTACCGTTACCGTATCGTGACGCGATATGGTCAGCCACTGACTGGCAAAACGCTGTGCAGCGTCATTCCCCCAGTAACCCAAAGCCTGTGCATAGCCTGGGGAACTCATCGCCTGCAAAATCTGCTCATCCCCGGACAGCGATGATGAATACACCAGATTACTGACCCCTCGCGGAGAGCGCATACCCAGGCTTTGCTGTTCAACAAAGGTAACCTCAATACCGCTGCTGCGGGCCAGTTGCTGCGCCAGAGTCTCGTCCATACGGAAGCCAACCCCGGCAATAGCAATCACCCGCGGCGCCTGCACCGGAATCAGCAGCAACTGATAAATATGATTTCCCAGCACAAAAAAATCGGCACTGACCTCACCTTTAAGCGACTGTGCCAGTGCCGGGGCGTAGCTGAACTGTTCACCTTCACGCACATCGCTGTCAGTACTGGCCGTCACCTGACCGCTGACATCCACCAGAAACATCAGATCAGAACGGATACGGGAACCATGATTTTCCAGCATGCTCGCCACCGTGGCCTTATCCTGGCTGGCCAGCGCCTGCTTAAAACCAAAGTCAGAGACCAGTATTTCGGCCGACGTCAGCAGCTGCTGCTGACGCATGACAACGGTGTTTTTAAACACCTCCACCGCCGCGCTCAGGTCATTATTTACTTTGCTGCGGATGGTTTCGCCAGCACTGTAAAGTACCAGTGTCAGAATCGACAACGAGGTCAGGGCGGTCAGACCGGCGGTCAGCAGCAGAATCTGGCTGCGGAAGGTATTCAGCCTCATGCTGTGGCCTCAGCGGCGTAGTTTATTACCAAAGCCCTGCCCCTCCTGCTGCTCTGGCGCAGCAACGGCCAGTGACAGTGTTATTTGTATATGCCCGTCAGTCCGGGGCATGGTGTTCAGTTGCTGCAGAGTCAGAGTCTGCCGCTCATTCTCGTTCAGCGACAATCTGGGATGCCAGACGCTCAGCGTTGATGCTGCCGGCAGATCAGGTATACGGATTCGTCCATCCCCGTTACTGATGAAGGTATCGTCGCCGTCACTAACATAGATATAACCAACCATCTGGTCATGAATGTTGCAGCCCAGCACAACCAGACCGGGCTGATCAAACAGTACCGGCTCTTTTGGTGTGTTGGCATATAAACGGATTTCAAAGATTTTCGGAGACGAAAAGGAATAAACATGATGGCGGATATTGTCGCTGTTGGGAAAGCTGACACGCTGCCCCTGCTGAACAATGAGAACCGAAGGCCGGAACTGTTTGTTCACCTGATCCATCACCGCTACCGGGATATTTCCTGCCGGGGCCTTTCTGACAGGCGTTCCACGCACACTGACGACAACATCTGCCAAGGGTTTGCCCTGCTGATCGTGAAATTCCAGCACCAGCCCAGACTCAGGCTCAGCCCGGACAGAATGAACCTGAATAAAGGATAACAACAGAAATGTTGTCAGAACCCGCTCAGCCCATGACGGGCCGCCATGTCCCTGCCGGAATAATCGCCACACTTACCACCTCAGTCATCTGCAACCATCGCTTAAAAATAGTTGCAAACCGGCCTTAGCGCAAAGTATGAGATCCGGCGGGCAGCATATCAGCTGCGCTGATTGAAATGCGTCAGCTTGATATACATAAGTGCGGTCGAGATCACATCTCCCATGGCGGTATGGCGTTCAATAATGGGAACCTTCAGATCTTTGGCCAGCCCTTCAAAGGTCAGATCCAGCTGCAGCTCGGGGATATATTTACGCTTCTGGCGTACATAGAGTTCAGATACCTCGATAAAGCGGTTCGGCAACTGAAAATTATGCAATTGTTTGATATAGCGGTTAAGGATGGCGCGGTCATATTCGATATAAAAACCACAGATTGGCCGGTTTCCGACAAAATCCAGAACCTTCTCAATCGCTTCCGAAACAGCAACGCCCTGACGCCGGTCTTCGCGCCGCAGATAATGCACCCGCACCGCATTGGGGTCGGTTACGGCATTGGAATTAATGGTCAGATCCAGTGCTTCTGACAGGCGGATTTCCCCACCTTTTACCCGTACCGCGGCGACACTCAGCAGCTCGCCTTTTTTCTTATCGAAACAGCTGGTTTCGCAGTCCAGCACCACCACTTCATCGCCATCATAAGGCTCGGCCAGATGACGCCAGCGCCCTTCCGGTGGCATATAACCCGGCAGCTTTTTCAGCAACCAGAACGGCGCCATCAGAAATTCTCCAGATGATAATGATTGACCAGTAATTGCTTGAATTTTTTAACCCGGTGCAGCGCATGACGCAGCAAGCTGCGATCAACACTGCGCAGACTGTTAAGCTGCAGTTGCTGTGTCAGTCCCGGATTATCCGACCCGCTTTCCAGCTGCTGGCGCAGACGGATGCGTAAAAAGAACAGTAAAGCATCTTTAAGGCCCTGGGTTGTTTCATCATCCAGAACGTTCAGCGCCTGTAATTTATCCAGTCGTTGCAGGGTATTGCAGTCGCTGATCGCATATTCAAATGCCAGTGCACGGACACCGTGAACCAATGGAAAAATGCCGCCTTTTTTAATATCAATGGTGCCGTGGTCTTCGCGGATTTTACCCAGAAAAGTCAGCGGCGTTTCAAACTGCAGAGCTGGTTTGGCAAACCAGGCCGATGTCATACTGGAGCGCAGTGCCTCGGTCTGCCAGCTGGCTTTTACCGGTACAAATAACTCCCGGTTTCCGCATACCGGTTCAGCGTCCATAAAAATCGCCATATTCATCATAGGTTCCGGACGGCCAGAGCGCATCCAGCGCTGTACTTTGCCGACCCAGCCGTCAACGGTATTAATCCAGCTGTCGTTAATAAACATGACGCCCCCCGGACAGGGCGGATAGCCAAAGTCGAGCAACGCCTGATGCAGGTTTTGCAATAACGGCTGCACCGCTTCACGGTCATGCTCATTCTGCAGGATAATGGCGTTGTCCTGATCGGTTTTCAGTATCTGCTCTCCCCGGCCCTCACTGCCCAGAACCAGAATGCACACACTCTTTTGTAGCCGTTTGGGGAAAATAAGCTCGAATGCCCGCTCCATCAGGCGGCGGTTCAGTGTGGTAATCAGCTCCATAATCGCCACGACTTTTACCCCCTGGGTACTGAGGCTGTCGATCAGAACCTCAAGGCGCCGGGCAGCCACCACCAGTTCCTTCATGGTTTTGGCCTGCTCAATACGCATGGCAATAACATGAGAGTGTGTCGAGAACACACTGAGCATATCCATCAGTTCGAGCATACCGACGATATCGCCATCACGGGTGACAATAACCCGCTCAATATGATGCTGGGTCATCTTCAGCAGCGCACTGAACAGAAAATCTCCGTATTTCACTTCGACCAGATCAAACTGAGCAATATCAGCCACTTTACTTTGCTTGGTTTTATCGCCGAGCAAAGTGGCGCGCAGTAAATCGGTGCCGGTTACTATGCCGACCTGACGAGCGGTCCGAACCAGTACTGCGTCATATTTCTGCTCTTCCATAATGGCCGCAACCCGCGCCAGACTGGTTTGCCCGGTAACATAAACCGGAGGGCGTACACTGTCTTCATCGATGCGGGCAAGAATAAATTCAGAGACATCATTACTGCGCTGATCGACCAGTTCTTCCTGGGTGCCGAGATCGGTTTTGAAATAGATAGAAAAATCACTGGATTCATCTAGAAGCTGAATAAAATCTTTGGCGCGCAGTAAATAGCAGAGGGTTTCTTCTATCGCGGTGTAGCGATGTTTACAGGAAGATTCCAGTACGGCACGTACGTCGAAGATATCCTCTTTGCCATACTGGGAAAAAACCTGCTGGCCGCTTTTATCGGTTTCTTCGACCACACCTTTGTAGACGATGTAGACCCCGGGAGACACATCTCCCTCATCCAGAATAACCGCACCGGCAGCAAAGAAAACCAGATCCAGGCGCTTGGTTAACCACCCCAGTTGCTGCTCAGACAAAAAACTGAACGGCGGCTGGTTAAGGTTTATCTGAATCGTCATAACCTGTCTCCTTTCTGCGGCGACAGCACCGCTTTCCATTCAGTATAAAATAAAAAAGACACCGTCACAGGACGGTGCCAAGGGGAGCCCCAGCTCGAGGCAATCGTACAGGCCGGCAAAACCGGCCAATATTCTCAGACCTGTTTACACCTATAAAACAGGTTCAGTGATCCGCTGCCTGTGCCGCACCCAACCCGGTATGAGAGCGCACAAACTGCTGATCAAATTTCTCCCGCTCCTGTGCTCCGGCGGCTGATTTATCTGTGATTGAGAAGTACCAGATCCCGGCGAAGGCAACAATGACCGAGAACAAGGCCGGGTATTTATATGGGAATACCGCACTTTCATTACCCAGAATCTGCACCCAGACAATCGGCCCAAGAATAACCAGAGAAACCGCCGTTAACAGGCCCAGCCAGCCACCGATCATGGCTCCGCGGGTGGTCAGGCGCTGCCAGTACATCGACAGGAACAGCACCGGGAAATTCGCACTGGCAGCAATAGCAAAGGCCAGACCGACCATAAAGGCGATATTTTGTTGTTCGAATAAAATACCCAGCCCTATCGCAATCACACCCAGCACCAGCGTGGTAATTTTCGACACCCGCACTTCTTCTTCATCCGTTGCATCCGGACGGAAGACATTGGCATACAGATCATGAGACACCGCCGAGGCTCCGGCCAAAGCCAGTCCCGAAACCACCGCCAGAATCGTGGCAAAGGCAACCGCAGAAATAAAGCCGAGGAACCAGTCGCCACCCACTGCTTTTGACAGATGGATTGCAGCCATATTGTTGCCGCCGATTAAAGCGCCGGCTTCATTAAGAAATTCACTGTTGGTCGACACCAGAACGATAGCGCCAAAGCCGATAATAAAGGTCAGAATATAGAAATAGCCGATAAATCCGGTGGCATAAAAAACGGACTTGCGCGCTTCGCGGGCGTCAGCCACGGTAAAGAAGCGCATCAGAATATGCGGCAGACCAGCGGTACCAAACATAAGCGCAATACCGAGACTGATTGCAGACACCGGATCGGATACCAGACCACCCGGCCCCATAATGGCAATGCCTTTTTCGTGAACTTCGGTTGCCTGCTGGAATAAATTTCCCATATCAAAACCGACATAAACCAGTACCATCAGGGCCATAAAGCTGGCACCGGATAACAGTAATACCGCTTTAATAATCTGTACCCAGGTTGTAGCCAGCATACCGCCCATGGTGACGTACAGCACCATCAGAATACCCACCAGCACGACGGCATAGTCGTACGGCAAGCCAAACAGCAGTTGAATCAGTTTTCCGGAACCAACCATCTGGGCAATCAGATAAAGAGAAACAACACAAAGCGATCCAACAGCCGACAGCGTACGGATCTGGGTCTGTCCAAGACGATACGAAGCCACATCGGCAAAAGTAAACTTGCCCAGATTGCGCAGCCGTTCGGCAATCATAAACAGAATCAGTGGCCAGCCGACCAGAAAGCCGATGGAATAAATCAGGCCGTCAAAACCGGATAAATACACCAGGCCGGAAATCCCCAGAAAAGATGCCGCCGACATATAATCCCCGGCAATGGCCAGACCATTCTGAAAACCGGTAATACCACCACCAGCCGCATAATAATCGGCGGCGGAACGGGTGCGACGACTGGACCAGACGGTAATACCCAGCGTAAAGGCCACAAAAATAAGAAACATAATAATGGCCGACCAGTTGGTGGCCTGCTGCTCTACGGCCCCGCTGATAGCATCGCCGGCAAAAGCCAGACTACTCAGGGACAATAGTGGAAATAATGCAAAGGGTTTCAAACGTTTAAACATACGGATTCCTTAACCCTTCAGACATTCTTCAATGATGCGTTGATTTTCTTCATCAAATTCGGTGTTCGCACGTTTAACGTAAATACCGGTCAGCAGAAACGATGAAATAATAATAAAGACACCCATAGGGATTCCCCAGGTGGTAACGCTGCCCTGAGCAACCGGCTCGGCCAGAACGCCGGGAGCAAAAGCAACCAGCAGAATAAAAGAAAAGTACATCACCAGCACAATGGCGGAGAGTTTCAGGGCAAAGGATTTGCGCTTTGCCACCAGGATCTGAAAATCCGGGTGATCTTTAATTTTTTGGTAGACATCGGACTGCATGCCTGACTCCTGACAATGAATAACTCATTGGCATTCTACTCAACGGGGCCCGCCCCCCCAGCCCGACCATAGTCTCAGGAAGTACGCCGCCGGATCTTTCACCCTGTACGACCTTGGTCTAAGATCAGGACAGTGACGCAGAGTGAAAACAGGGGCTCGTGTTAAGCTCCCCAGAGGCAAAAAAAATACAACAAGGAAAGCTATGATTCCGGCCTGGCAGCTCATTTCAATTTCTGTGTTATACATTGGCACGCTGTTCGGTATTGCCTGGTACGGCGACCGCCGGGCTCACAGCGGCAGACCGGTGCACAACACCGGTATGATTTACAGCCTGTCGCTGGCGGTTTATTGCACCTCCTGGACCTTTTATGGTGCTGTAGGCATGGCTGCCACCAGCGGCTGGATGTTCCTCAGTATTTATATCGGCCCGATTCTGTTTCTGCTTTTTTTCTGGCGCATGCTGGGGAAAATCATCCGCATTGCCAAAGAAAAACGCCTGACCTCCATTGCCGACTTTATTGCCACCCGTTACGGCCGTGATCACACCCTCGCCATTCTGGTAACCATCGTCGCAGTGCTTGGTGTTGTGCCTTACATCGCACTGCAACTCAAAGCCATTGCCACCACTTTTGAGCTGGTCACTCAGCCATTGGGCGCCGACAGCGGCGGCCCGATTTTTTTCTGGCAGGACACCGCCTTTCATATCAGCTGGGCGATGGCGCTGTTTGTCATTGTGTTTGGTACCCGCGACATTGACGCCAGCGAACAGCATCCGGGGATGATTCTGGCGGTTGCCTTTGAATCGATGGTGAAACTGCTGGCGATTCTCGCGGTGGGAATCTGGGTGATGACCTCCCTGTTCGACTCGCCGCTGGATTTATTCACCCTGTCCAAAACAGTGATGCCCGACCATGCGCTGTTTAACAGCGATGTGATCTCCCTTGCCTTTATTCTGCAAAGCCTGCTGGCCGGGTTTGCCATTCTCTGCCTGCCACGTCAGTTTCAGGTTGGTGTCATCGAGAATGAATCGGTGCGCCACATTCATACCGCACGCTGGATGTTTCCGCTGTATCTGGTGCTGATGCTGTTGTTTGTCGTACCCATCGCCTTAACCGGCCATCTATTTATGCGCGATCTGGGATTTGCTCCGGACACCTATGTGCTCAGCCTGCCGGTATCCCTCGGTCAGGACGTTCTGGCCATAATTGCGTTTATCGGTGGCGGCAGCGCGGCGACCGGTATGATCATTGTGGCAACCATCGCCATCAGCACCATGGTGTCAAACGAGCTGGTGCTGCCTGCGTTCTTCCGCAATACCCAACAACAGAGTGATATTCAGCAATCATCCAGTGTGCGCACACTGGTACTGACCGTGCGTCGCATGGTGATTGTGGTCATGATTCTGGGTTCGTATCTGTTTTACCGCATGGTCGGGGAATTTGAATCGCTGGCAGCTATTGGCCTGTTATCTTTTGCCGCCGTCGCGCAATTTGCTCCACCACTGATCGGTGGTCTGATCTGGCAGGGAGGTAATCGTCAGGGCGCTATTGCCGGGCTGTTGAGTGGCACCTTTATCTGGATTTACACCCTGCTCTGGCCGGTGCTGGCGCAGGGCATTGAACAGAGCAATACAACGCCTTATCAGATGCTGGGACTGAATCTGGATGATTTCAGTTTCGGCGTGATACTAAGCCTGTCGGTTAACGTATCGCTGTATATTTTCTTCTCGGTGGTCACCAACGCCTCTGTGCGTGAGCGGATGCTGGCATCAGACTTTACCAGCACGAAAGCGCTCAACCCGGGTAATCAGGTGGCTCCGTCGTTCACCTGCAAAGTGGATGATGTACGCGTGGTGCTGGAGCGGATTCTGGGCTACAAAAAAACTGAATCTTTTTTTGCCGACTATCAGGCTCATCACGGTATTCAGTACGACCATGCCATGGCATCCAGCGATTTGCTGCACGATGCCGAGAAATTACTGGCCTCGGTGGTCGGCTCATCTTCTGCACGGGTTATCTTCTCGACCTTATTAGGTGGCGAGCAGATTCAGATCCGCGATCTGGCGTTCCTCGCCAGCGAAGCCAGTCAGGCCTTTGCCATGAGCCGCGAGCAATTGCAGGCTGCGGTAGAAAATCTGCATCAGGGCGTCAGCGTGGTTGACCGTAATCTCAATCTGGTGGCCTGGAACCGGCGCTATCTGGAACTATTTAATTACCCGCCGGGTTTTATTCAGGTGGGCAAGCCGGTTGCCGACATTATTGCGTTTAATGCCGAGCGCGGTTTCTGCGGCCCCGGCAGCATAGAGCAGCAGGTTGCACGCAGAATGCGTTTTTTAAGTGCCGGCTCCGCCCATCAGTTTGAACGCCTGCTGCCGCATGGTGTAGTGATATCCATGCAGGGCCATCCGATGCCGGATGGAGGTTTTGTTACCAGCTTCACTGACATTACGGTTCACCGTAAAGCCGAACAGGCTTTAAAAGAAGCCAATGTAAGCCTTGAACGCCGCGTCGAAAAAAGCACCCAGCAGCTGGATGACCTGACCTCGCAGCTGATCGAAGCCAATACCAGTAAAACCCGGTTCCTGGCCGCTGCCGGACACGATCTGATGCAGCCGTTAAATGCTGCTAAATTATTTGCCTCGACACTGGCGCAGCACAATTTATCGGAGGAGCAACGCCATCTGCTGACCCATCTGGAAGGCTCACTGCAATCGGCTGAAGATGTGTTATCGGTGCTGGTTGAAATATCCAAACTGGATGCCGGAGCTATTGAACCCAGCCTGCGGCCTATTCAGTTAAGTGCCGTGTTAAAACCCCTGCGTGATGAGTTTACCGCGCTGGCGGCGGAGAAAGGTCTGGTGTTGCGCTTCCGCCCCTGTGATTACTGGGTATTAAGCGACGCTCACTGGCTGCGCCGTATCGTGCAGAATCTGCTCAGTAATGCCGTGCGCTATACCCATAAAGGCGGCATCCTGCTTGGCTGCCGTAAGCGCGGTGAGCAATTGGTTATCGAAGTCTGGGATACCGGTCCGGGTATTCCGCGCTCTAAGCTGGGGGAGATTTTTGGCGAATTCAAACGTCTTAATCAGGGCAAGCAGGACAGCAAAGGACTGGGGCTGGGGCTCGCCATTGTTGATCGTATGGCTAAGCGTATGGGACACAGCGTGGAAGTCGATTCCTGGGTGGGTAATGGCACCCTCTTCCGTATCACCCTGCCACTGACCGAAGCCGATGTGGTGAAGCAGGATAACCGCGACCAGCAGGCGCGGGTGTCCGGCAGTTTTGAGGGCTTACAGACGTTCTGTATTGATAATGACGCTGAAGTTCTGGCCGGTATGAATGCCCTGCTCAGCAGCTGGCAATGTGAGGTTTTCAGTTGCAGCGACGAGCACGAAGCTGAACAGGTGCCATTCAAGCCGCAAATCATGCTCGCTGATTACCAGCTCGACAACGACGTCACCGGCCTGCAGGTGATGTCGATGCTGCGCCGTCATTTTAATGAGGATATTCCCGGCGTATTAATCTCAGCCGATCCACGACCGTCAGTTGCAGAAGAAGCCAAATCTCTCGGCTTCTATTTCCTGAAAAAACCGGTACGCCCTGCGGCATTACGCGCTCTGATCCGCCGTCTTATCCGCTGAACAATGCGGCAGCCGACCAGAGCATAAACGGCGGCAAGAGCATAAAAAAACAGGAGCGATGGCTCCTGTTTTTTTATGCTGCTTCTGACTGGCAGGCGACGGTCAGACCTGAGTTGCCATCAGGGTATCCGGTTTTTCAAAATCCAGACTCTGCACCGAAATAACGGCCTGGGTACGGGTACGCACACCCAGCTTACGGAAAATGGCCGTTACATGAGCCTTGATAGTGGCTTCGCTGACGTCAAGATCGTAGGCGATCTGTTTGTTCAGCATGCCTTCCGACATCATGGTCAGTACACGGAACTGTTGCGGTGTCAGACTGGCCAGGCGTTCAGCCAGATCCAGCGCATTCTGATTTGGCTGATGCTGATGGCGACGTGCGGCATCGGGCAGATAGATATCCCCCTGTAACACCATTTCGATGGCTTTGGCGATATGTTCCAGCGGTGACGATTTGGAAATATAACCGGACGCTTCATGATCGATCGCCTGACACATAATGGCCGGATCTTCACAGGCCGAGACAACGATCACCGGAATTTCCGGGTAATGTGACCGCAGAAAAACCAGCCCGGAATAACCGTGCGCTCCCGGCATCTGCAGATCCAGCAGAATCAGATCGGCATCTTTATGCTGCTCCACCACCTGCTGCAATTCCGGCAGCGATTCTGCCTGTTCAATCGTAACATCGGGTACCAGCTGTTTAACCGCCTGCTGCATAGCCGTGCGGAATAATGGGTGATCATCAGCAATGATGATTTTTTGTGCGAGCTGCATAGTCCCCTCCGGAGAATCCTGCTCAGCGGTTTAACCGCTGACTATTGTTATTGTGCGACATTTTATCAGCAGATGCTTGTGTCCACTGTAAAAACGCAAAAAACTGCCCAGAGAATTCCCTGGGCAGCTCCGTCAGACACGCAATGATGACTTAATCATCCGTGCTGATCATCCGCGATTCAGGCGCTTATCGATCAGTGATTCCACCACCGACGGATCGGCCAGAGTAGAAATATCTCCCAGAGAATCATGTTCGTTAGCGGCAATCTTACGCAGGATACGGCGCATAATTTTACCGGAACGGGTCTTTGGCAGCCCCGGGGTAATCTGAATCAGATCGGGTGCCGCAATCGGACCGATTTCGGCACGCACCCAGTTGCGCAGTTCTTTCACCAGCTCTTCGCTCGATTCTTCACCGGCATTCAGAGTGACGTATACGTAGATACCCTGGCCTTTGATATCGTGCGGATAACCCACCACCGCAGCCTCAGCCACTTTCGGGTGTGCAACCAGCGCACTTTCTACTTCAGCGGTACCCATGCGGTGACCGGATACGTTGATCACGTCATCCACACGGCCGGTAATCCAGTAGTAACCGTCTTCGTCACGACGGGCACCGTCACCGGTAAAGTACATGCCACGGAAAGTAGAGAAATAGGTCTGCACAAAGCGCTCATGATCGCCGTATACAGTACGGGCCTGACCCGGCCAGCTGTCGATCATCACCAGGTTACCTTCAACCGCACCGTCCAGCAGCATGCCGGAGTTGTCTACCAGTGCTGGCTGTACACCAAAGAACGGACGGGTTGCTGAGCCTGGTTTAGCATCGGTAGCACCCGGTAACGGGGTGATCATGATGCCGCCGGTTTCAGTCTGCCACCAGGTATCGACAATCGGGCAACGCTCTTCACCGATGGTACGGTAATACCATTCCCAGGCTTCCGGGTTAATCGGTTCACCCACCGAACCCAGCAGGCGCAGGGATTCACGGTGCGTGCCTTCAACGGCTTTCGCGCCTTCGGCCATCAGCGAGCGGATCGCGGTCGGTGCGGTATAAAGAATGTTGACCTGATGCTTATCAACAATCTGTGAGAAACGATTGATGTCCGGATAATTCGGCACACCTTCGCACATCAGGGTTGTACCGCCATTAGCCAGCGGTCCGTACAGCAGATAGGTATGGCCGGTAATCCAGCCCACATCGGCGGTACACCAGTAAATATCGCCATCGTGATAGTCAAAAACGTACTGGTGGGTAATAGACGCCCACACCATATAGCCACCGGTGGTATGCAACACACCTTTAGGCTTACCGGTGGAGCCGGAGGTATACAGAATAAAGAGCGGATCTTCAGCGCCCATTTCTTCTGCCGGGCAATGCGGAGAAGCCAGGCTCACCAGATCGTGATACCAGACATCGCGGGCCGGATGCCAGGCGACATCAGAGCCGGTGCGTTTAACCACAATCACTTTTTCAAGTGAGCGGATCGCCGGATTGGTCAGCGCTTCATCCACGTTCGCTTTCAGTGGTACTTTCTTGCCACCACGCACACCTTCGTCTGAAGTGATGACGATCTTGGCATTACTGTCTTCGATACGGCCCGCCAGAGCATCCGGCGAGAAACCACCAAATACTACCGAGTGAACGGCACCAATACGGGTACAGGCCAGCATGGCAACCGCGGCTTCCGGAATCATCGGCATATAAATACAGACAATATCGCCCTTGCGTACGCCCTGACCACGCAGCGCATTGGCAAAGCGGGAAACTTCTTCATGCAGCTCTTTATAGGTGATATGACGATCCTGACCCGGATCATCGCCTTCCCAGATAATGGCGGTCTGATCACCGCGGGTTTCCAGATGGCGATCCAGACAGTTGGCTGAGGCATTCAGCGTACCGTCTTCAAACCATTTGATGTTGACGTTGTGATCGTCAAACGACACGTTGCGCACACGGGTGAAAGGTTTTATCCAGTCAATACGCTGTTCTGCCTGCTCACGCCAGAACCCTTCCGGGTTGATGACGGACTGCTGGTACATCTGCAGATACTTCTCGTTGTTAATCCAGGCGGAATCAGCAAATTCCGGTTTGACTGGATAAACCTTCTGGTCGCTCATAGCGTTCTCCCTAAGTGATTATTTTTAAAGCTCGCTAGTGCCCGGCGGCAATGTATATCTTATGACTCATATTGAGTGACCGGCCGCTCTTCCCCAAATTAGACAATGGTCTATCGGCGAACAAACCGGGCAATCAGGCGCGGATTACAGACGATCAACCTTCAGCTCCCTTACTTCCGGCCAGATCGCCCTGATGCATCCCTTTTAAACCAGGCATCCGCTTTCCGGCTGTGTGCCGGAATACAAATACCAGTATCTGTTTAATACCCCTGAATGAAACGCTGAACCAGTGTTTCTTTATTACTTATCTTGCTGATATCTAAAGGAAAACTGATCAGCCCGCATATTACCCCGGATATTCACCTGTGCCTGTCCCGAATGAATAACATGCAACCAAAGATCTGAAACGATTAAAGTTAACGGTATAAGCTGCTTGACGGAATATGCTCATACCCACCGCTTATCCGCACCAGAACGGCACGCAAAGGTCCGTTCCCGCTGCTGCTGTAAAGCGCCGACGCTTATCCGTAGTTCAGCAGAGAGTTAGTAAGTACTTCTACTTAACGCCTTGCAGCTTCGACCTTTGGCTAATTTCGTCGCACAGAAACTGTGCACCATAGTGAGCAGGCACAACTATGATAATAAGGAGAGCGACATGCGTAAGACTTCTGCAATTCTGTTGGCCGCGGCACTGCCGATGGCTGTTCAGGCAGCAAATACCGAGTTCAGCTATGGCGGCTATATCAAGATGGACGCCATGATGAGCACCTATTCCGATGGTGATATTGGCGCAGGCAGCCTGGGTCGTGATTTTTATGTACCGTCAACCATACAAACCAGTGGCGGTACCGGCGAAGAAACCAGCAGTGTCGACTTCAGTGCCAAATCGTCACGTCTGAACTTTAAAACCGTTACCACCACCGACAGCGGTGAGAAAGTAACCGGTTTTATTGAAATGGATTTTCTGACGGCACTCGCGGCAGGTGGAGCTGGTAACGAGGTTGTTTCCAACTCCTATAACCCTCGCTTACGCCATGCGTTCTTCACCTATAACAATCTGACTTTTGGTCAGACCTGGTCGACGTTTATGAACGTTGGCGCCCTGCCAGAAACCGTAGACTTTCTCGGCGTAAGTGACGGTACTGTATTTAACCGTCAGGCACAGATCCGCTACACCATGGGTGACTTCCAGTTTGCTCTGGAAAACCCGGAAAGCACCGTTGCAGGTGTTGGTGTTACCGATGATGTTGGCTTGCCGGATATGGTCGCCCGCTACAATATCAAAGCCGGTGATCATGCCTTTACCGTTGCCGCCATTGGCCGCCAGATGGCTTACCAGAATGGAGTATCCGGTGCAGGCAAAATCGACGAAAGCACCAATGGTTTCGGTGTCAGCCTGTCCGGTATGGTCAAGCTCGGCGCTGACGATCTGAAGTTCAGCTACACCACCGGTAATGTCGGTCGTTACGTCGGCCTCGGTGCTGTCAGTGACGTAACAATCGCAGCTAATGGCGATCTGAAAACAACAACCGTTAATGCCGCCTTTGTTGCTTACCGTCACTTCTGGAGCGATAAGATGCGCAGCACCATCGCTTATTCCATGCTGGATGCTGACTACGATGACGACACCATTGCTGCAGGTTTGGTTGAATCGTCTTCGAGCACCCGTCTGAACCTGATGTATTCCCCAACCAAAGAAGTAACCTATGGTGTGGAATACAGCATGGCTACACTGGAAAAAGTGACAACCACCAAGAACGAAGGCGATATGAACCGCCTGCACTTCACCGCCAAGTACAGCTTCTGATCTGTACCTGACGCGTCTGACAAAAACCCGGCTCCGGCCGGGTTTTTTATTGCCTGATCAATACCCAAAATTCACCAGCTCCGTATAACCCAGCCGGTTATAACAACATTCTCAATAATGCTGTTGGCATTGCCTAAGTGTTTTCCACATTTTTCCGTACGTCTTTTGGTGCATCTTTTGGTACGTCGGTATCGCGGAGAAAAGCTGAAAAGACGATGCGCTTTCTTATCAATGTGAATAAAACGCATTGCTTAGACTGCTGGGAAAACATCGATAAATCGCCTGCCGGCCGGTTACAGAACAATACAGCAGCGTTCACTTACACTCACTGACGACTCATTTTTGGCATATATGCAGATGTATTCATTGTGAAATTGACGGTTAATTATAAACAATCATATCAATGTCACAAAAATACTCGTTTGGTTACAAATGGTTACTTCGAGGAGAGGGAAAAGACCTGGTGACATTTTTTGTCACATTCCCCTCATAAACGACAGTTATGACGTGTATTTTTTTAAGATTTTTTCCTGCATTGCTATTGAATGTGAGGAAAAATGTCACTTTTCAAGTAAACGAAAATTATTCTCTAAAAACAGCGTGTTACATCACAGTTTTACCCATTGCTGGTCGCCTGCCAGCAAATTGACTCAACCATATGCCCTACCTAAGATGCGCGCACAACGCACAGCACCAGGAATAACTGGCACAAGGGTACGGATTACACTTTGAGCGAACGGGTAACATTTAACATTAAAGTTATTAATAAGCCTGCTTATATCTTTCGTCTGGAAGGGATCACGCTCGTCTTCGTTTTTGTTCTTATCTCCGCCCAAACCCTTGCCGCTGAAAATATTATTCTGCGCGAAAGCTATGCCGGTAACCTGTCGTTTGCATTGACCGGTAACACCATGCGCTCTGGCAGCAATGGCTGCTCTCTACTTAACAACTCCAGTGCCGCTATCAGCATCCCTGCCAGCAGTAATGTCGTTGCCGCGTTTCTGTACTGGTCAGGCTCGGGCAGTAACGACACTCAGGTTAACTTTTCCGGCGCCAATATCAGCGCCGATGTCATTTACAACGAAAATATCGACGGTCTCAGCTACTACAGCGCCCGGGCTGACGTTACCAATCGCGTCAGCTCTGTCAGCGCTACATACAACGTCTCCGGCCTTAATTTCGATCGCAGTAGTTCTTACTGTACCGGTGGCCGCTCATATGGTGGCTGGGCTCTGGTGATTGTGTATGAAAACGCGCAGGAGCCTCTGCGGGTAGTGAATATCTTTGATGGCTTCCGTAATTTCTGGAACAACTCGATTACCCTTACCCCGAATAACTTCGTTGTAGCCGATAATCCGGCAGCACTGGGTGGCAAACACGCGCACATTACCTGGGAAGGTGATGCCGATATTTCCAACTCAGAAAATCTGCGTTTCAACGGCTCTGTATTAAGCGGCAGCGGTAACCCTCAAGGGAATCAGTTCAACTCCTATTCCAACTCGACAGCCAGCAGCACCTCTGGTGTCGACGTAGATATTTACAATATCGGCAACTACCTTACGGCCGGCTCTCAGTCCGTCACATCGGTCTACACCAGTGGTCAGGATCGCGTCTATCTGAGCGCAGAAATTATCAGTATTCCGAATCGCGATGTCGCCGACCTCAGCCTCACGGTGAACAATCCGGCAACGGTACAACGTGGTGATAATGCCGTGCTGGCACTCCGTGTCACCAATAATGGCCCCCGTTCAGCCAATGCAGTTCAGGTTGAAATTCCTCTGACTGACGGCCTTAGCCTGTCGTCGTTCTCTGGCAACAACTGGCTGTGTTCATCGCAGAGCAATGCGGTTATCTGTCAGCTCAGCAACCTGGCCAATAATCAGTACAGTGATCTGTCAGTTACTCTGTCCACGGCAGCAACCACTCTTAACAGCGAAAGTCTGTCAATCAGTACCAGCAGCAATACCTTCGATCACCGCATGAGTAATAACAGTCAGCAGGTTACTCTCGCTATTGTTGATCCGGATCTCAGTACTTCGGTTAAACGGGTGTTGGATCTGAATGGTGGTCAGGTTCGTCCGGACGATACGCTGCGCTTTGAAATTGAAATCACAAACAGTGGCGCTGCTGTAGTAAGCAATATGACACTGACAGATCATATCCCTTCACTGATCAGCAGCTTTCAGGTTTTCAGTCACCCTGTCGGTGCGCAATTAACAACACAACCAGCACCTGCCGGAAATTTCGGCCGCGGCGTGGTCAGCCTTTCTGCGCTGACGATACCAGCCGGCGAGTCACGCATTCTGACGATTGATGGCGTCTTGTCTTCCGGTGCTCAGGATAGTGACAGCTTTACCAACACTGCAATCCTCAGCGGATCTGGTCTGAACCTGTCTCTGACGTCACCCATAATCACGGTTAACAGTGCTCTCAGCATCAAAGGCAATAAGCCTCTCTATTTACAGCCAAACCTCACCCTGACCCGGGTAGCAACGACGGACAGCAGCTCCGCAATCGAAATTACCAATAACAGCACAGTTAACTGGCAGTTAACCCCTGCGCTGCAAACGGATATGGTGCTGAATTACAGTCAGGGTATTCCATTCCGTTTTTATGCCCGCAATGGTTACGACGGTGGTGATAACAGGGCCTATAACCATACCTTTGATATCCGCCTGTCAGCCAGACGCTCCGGTACAGACATACTGCTGGCCAGTCAGACGCTGACCGCCGAACTGCTGACTGCCGGCAATACCAGCGGACTGGAAGTTATCCGGGAATTTAATACCGACCTTAGCGTGCAAAATGCAGAACCATTATTAAATGGTGATATTTTGCAGATCAGCATCCGCCAGTCTGGCAGCCAATACTCAGATCCTGTCGACCTGTTCCTGCGCCGTAACGGCAACAACAGTCAGGTCGCACTGACCTCTAACACGGTTATTAATGTTGATAGCGTTGCACTTTATGACGCGCCATACCCTGGCGGTAACACTCTCAATGCCGCTCAACGTGGGCAGGTAATTTATATTCGTGGCGAGGTATCCGACCCTTTCGGTGCTGACGATATTACCGCTGCGACATTGAGTTTATTCGACCCTAGCGGTAATCAGTTACTTAATAACACCGCCTTAACGCCTGTTGCTGCCAGCAATGCCGTTAAGGTTTATGAATACAGCATCACAATGGCAACAGATGCCTCCGCGGGTAACTGGAAAGCCAGCATCAGAGCGGAAGAAGGCTATGAAAATCTCGTATTCAGCAGTAAAGATCTGAGCTATCCGATTCTGCTCTTCCCACAATTAAATCTGACTAAAAACGCTGAAGTTATTTCTGATCCGGTTAATGGCAGCACTAACCCCAAAGCCATTCCGGGTGCAGAAATTATTTATACCCTGACTGCGTTAAATCAGGGTGAAGGCCAGACCGATGCTGACACTCTGGTTATTGACGAACAAATTGCTGCCACCACCAGCCTTTATGTCGCCGATTTTAATGGCGCAGGCCCGGCTGAGTTTATTCAGGGTGCTGCTAACAGTGGTCTTACCTACGGCTTTAGCGCATTAAATGCTGCCAACGATGATCTCGATTTTTCCAACGATACCGACAGCAGCGACGGCATTACCTATGGCTACGTTCCGCAGCCAGATGCCGAAGGCTTTGACGCCAATGTCACCTATATCCGTTTTATGCCGAAAGGCACGTTAAACCCCGCGTCTGGCAGCAGCCAGCCGGAATTCAAGTTTCGCTACAAAGTAAAGGTCCAATAAGGAGCATTCCATGCAGACCATTAAACGTACGTCCCTGCTTCTCGCAGGTATGCTTGCCTCGGCAAGTGGCTGGGCGGCAACCTCTGTCGGCACCCAGATTGAAAACACGGCAACGGCTACCTACTACGCACCGTCCGATGCAACCTCACAGCTGACCGTCAGCAGCAGCACGGCTTTTGTTGTACAGGAAAAAATCGACGTTGCAGTAACCAGCAGTACCACTAGTGCTCTGGAAGTTCAGGCTGGCAGCACTGCTCAGGTCATTGAATACACCATCAAAAACACCGGTAACGGTGATGAAACCTTCGACCTGACCGTCAGCAACGGTACCGGCGACGCGTTCGATGTTACCAACGTCAAAATTTATCTGGATGACGGCGTACCAGGATTTCAGGGCACCGAAACCGAAGTCACACAAATTAACCTGACTCCGGAACAGGCCACCAAAATCTTTGTGGTGGTTGATATTCCGGTTGCACAGAGCATCGACGATATCGCCAATATCGAATTCAACGTGACCTCTGCGACCCCAGGTGCTGCAGCCGGTAATCAGGGCGATATTCTGGCTGGCCAGGGCGATGGCGGTACCGATGCGGTTCTGGCCAATAATGCCGGCGGCGCGATTAAAGCCAGCAGCTATAAAGTAACCGCAACCGCCGGTCTGGTTGTTATTACCAAGAGCATTCTGTCGACCGAACACCCAACCCTGGGCAGCGTAAAAGTGCCAGGCAGTGTGGTGACTTACCAGATTCTGGTTCAGGTAACCGCAGCCGTTAATAACCTGCGCATTGTCGATGACCTGCCATTAAACCTGACCTACGACGCTGGTTCCCTGTTACTGGCTAACAGCAATCTGGCCGGTACACCACTGACAACGACCAATGCCTCAGGCAACACCGATTCTGCAGCCGATGCAGATGCGGGTCGTTATGACGCCAACGCTGGCAGCAACGGTCGTGTGACCTTTGTTTTGGGTAATCAGGCAGCCGCCGGCGATTACACCATTCAATTCACCGCAACCATCGATTAATAACGAGGTATTTATGCGCACTCTTCTGCTCGCATTTGCTTTTCTTCCTGCTCTGGCAATGGCCGAAGTCAGCCTGATTACCGAGGCTTTTAAAATCGTTCAGGTGCAACAGGCCGACGGCAGCGTTGTGGAAGAGTGGCAAACACCTGAGAAAGTAGTACCCGGCGATAAAGTCGGTTACCGCATTTCTTACAACAATAACGGCAAGGAAGCTGCTGAAGGCGTTGTAATCAATAACCCGGTTCCTTCCGAAACGATTTACATCGCCAACAGTGCAACCGGTGCCAACAGCACCATTACCTATTCCGTTGACGGAGGTCAGAACTTTGGCAAAGCCAGCGAACTGACCGTCACTGCACAGGGCAATACCCGTGCGGCAAAAGCGGAAGATTACAGCCACATCCGCTGGATGCTGACTCAGCCGGTCGAAGCCGGAGCCAGCGGTAAAGTGGAATTTAAAGTTCGTATTAAATAACCCGGAGAATCTGTATGAAAATACAAAAACTGATTCTGCCTGCTGCTATGTCCTTCGCCGGCCTCGTAAGTTTTGGGGCTCAGGCGGCGACAAAAGCCGGTATTGAAATCGTAAATACCGCAGCCCTTAACTATAAAGTGAATGGCGTTGCGCAAACTCAGGTAGAAGCTGAGAAAAAACTGCAGGTCGACGTAAAAATCGACTTTAATCTGGCACGTGCTGATATTGCAGCGCCAAATGCATCAACTGAAATTGATGTTGCTGGCAGCAAATACTACGTGATGGGTAAATTTGATCTGGCCAACACCACTAACGCGCCAACCACTTTCACCCTGGCGCCGACAAATGGTGACGGCACTGAGGCACTGGGTTTTACCGGTACAGATTACACCTCACTGACCGATACCAAAGATCCGGTAAGCAGCCTTTTTAAACTGTACAGCAGCGCTGCTGGTGCTGCCGCTCCGGCAACCGAACTGACTGGTAATATCTCTCTGAATGAAGACGGAAATGCCAGCAACACCACGGCACTGGTCTGGGTTCTGATTCCAACCAGTGAAATCAAAGGTGTGGATAAAGATGTATTCGCCGTACAGTTAACAGCAACCGCAAGCGAAGTGACTGTTATTGGCGAAGCCAACCCTGTTGCTGTTGTTAATGATGTTGCAAATACCGACACCGATGCCGTTCAGTTTGTATTTGCTGATGACGCGCAAGCGGGTGATGACGAATCTGCAATCGGTAATGCTACCGAATCTGCATGGGACGCCCTGTTCCTGGCCTTCCCGGATTTCGAAACCACTGATCCGACTGATCCAACTAACCCAACCAAAAACGGTTTCATCAAAACCTCGGTTGTGCTGTGGGATCCGATTAATGAAACCAACAATCCGAAAGCCATTCCTGGTGCAACCGTTCAGTACAGCATTACGCTGACCAACCTGGGCGCAACGGATGCCAATGATGTCAACATCAGTGATGCTATTCCGGCTAACACAACCTTCTGTGACAGCAGCAACAGTCCGGAACTGTGTGCAGACGTTACAAGCGTTAACGCACCAGCGGCAACGCTGACTTACGTTGCACCGACCACTGGTCCGGCTCTGAACGGAAGCAACATCGAAGCGGTATTCGCTACGGTGAAGTCGAATGAAACCAGCACAATCACCTTCACAGTGAAGATCGACTGATTATGCTGAACAGCCTGCAACGCATTCGCACTCAACTGTTGAACAGCGGTCATCCGACCGCCGTTCGCGGCTGTCTGTCATTTGCCGTTGCCGGCTGTTTGCTGTTCAGTCAGCAGGTATTGGCCGCGGTTACCCCGGCCAATACTCCCATTACCAATACCGCTGTTGCTTCTTTTGAACGCAGCAATGGTTTAACCGACAGTGTCAGCAGTTCCGCAACACTGGTTACCGAAGAAATTAATCCGGCAGCCGTCGCTCCGACGCCGGCCGAGATGCTGTTACTGCACAACGGCGGATCATCCGCTTCCGGCACCGCCATTAATGGCAGTGAATGTGCCGACAGCAGCGGTAATTTTTCTGCACTAACCGCTTTTACCGATTTATCCGGCAATGCACAGTCTTTGCCTGGCAGCTACCAGCTGAATGCCGTCGAATACGGTTTCAAAATTGGTGAGCCTTTAATTATTCAGGTGGTGGAGCTGGATAAAAATCTGAATTCAGCCCGCCCCGACCAGATTGAAATCGATGTCCGCAACAGTAATGGCAGCGACATCGAACATTTACGCTTAACCGAAACCGGCGACAACACCGGTATATTTGTCGGTGTTTTACCGACCCGTTTAGCCGATGCCAGCGCCACAAATTACGATTGTGCGTTATCGCTGAAATATGGCCAGACCGTAACTGCCCGTTATCAGGACAGTGCCGACAGTACCGACAGCGTGACCCTGAATACCCGCTTTGATCCTTACAGCCGTGTATTTGATTCACAAACCGGCGCACCGGTTAATGGCGTTACCGTAACCCTGATTAATGCCGATACCGGCCTCGCGGCCAGCGTATTTGACGAATGCAAGCGTACTGTCTGTCTCTTATACACATCTGACGC